>Ga0257110_1000014_pt1 | contig 100116 bp, 67 predicted proteins | sample LP_taG_7_FD_190184 | JGI IMG/M metagenome (GOLD analysis project Ga0257110, IMG submission 190184) | Marine microbial communities from Northeast Subartic Pacific Ocean, Canada - LP_J_2015_P26_10m | ecosystem: Environmental > Aquatic > Marine > Oceanic | place: Canada: Northeast Subartic Pacific...
ATAGTCAAACAAATACTCCCGGAGGTAATGCAGGAGAACATACTGGTGGAGGCGGTGGAGGCGGTTCTCATTATAGATATACAAATAATGGTGGTCATGGAGGTTCTGGAATTGTTATAATTAAATTTAAAAATAATAATAATAATACAACATCTGTTTTAAATATTACATCTACACTTAATTATAATGTTATTCAAGAAACTATTGATTCATTAAATAAATTACCTAATTTTCAATATATTGAAAATGAATTTGGATATGTATATCATATGTTTACTTATATTAGTGATGATAATAAAAATGGTCAAACCGAATATAAAATTACATTTAATACAGAAAGAATATGTGATATATTAATTATTGGTGGTGGAGGAAGTGGGGGTGCAAATGGTGGAGGAGGTGGAGGTAGTGGTGGTATTATATATATTACTAATTGTTCTATACCTAAAGGAAATTATACTATTAAAGTTGGTAATGGTGGTATAGGAACTGATAGTTTAACACCAATAAATGCATCAGGTAGTAGTTCTGAAGCATTTAATTCAATTGCAAATGGAGGTGGTAGAGGAGGTGGTGCAGTTAATGGTGGTTATGAAAATATTATCCCAAATACTGGAGGAAGCGGAGGTGGAGGAAATTGGAATCATATATTTGATGGTAATGGAGCTACATCAGGAACTAATTTTATTAGTTCAATATTAAATACTGGAATTATTAAAAATTATAATGGATATTCTGGTGGTTATTCACCAAAAAGAAGTTCAACAAATGGTTTCGTTATAGCAGGTGGTGGTGGTGGTGCAGTTGAAAAAGGTAATGATGGTATTAATGTTGAATCTATATCTGAAACAAAACCATATTCAAATAGTAATAATAATAATAAAGGTAAAGGAGGTGATGGTATATTAATTAATATAACCGGAACTAATTATTATTGGGGAGGTGGTGGTGGTGGTGGTTCAATTGATCCAATATTACCAGGACATGGTGGTAAAGGTGGTGGTGGTGCAGGAGCTCAAGGATTTGATAGTATAGATAATGATATTGAATATAGAGCTAAAAGTGGATTATATGGTATAAATCCAGCTATAATACCGACCAAAACTACAATAGCTCATATTGGAAAAGGTGGTTCTGGTGGATTACATACCGGAAGTGGAGGAGGTGGAGGGGGGTATCATTATAATAAATTAGGTGGTCATGGAGGTTCTGGTATAGTTATTATTAAATATAATATTAATAATAATTATGAATTTAAATATGGTAAAGGTGGTGATAGAAATTTTATTGGTAATAGTGGATTAATTGCATTAAGATACAATTATAATAATAAAAAAAGAATAATTAATCAAACTTATGGTTATATGAATCCTTATTCATATATTTGGACTGGTTTAAAAAATACACCACAAAATGATTCACATATTAATATTAATAATTCTTATATGTTATTTGATGAACTTACTAATAAATCTAAATTTCTTTCATTTAATTTTTGGTTAAATCATAATAAATTAAATAATTCTAAAGATTATATATTTTCATTAATATATGATAATAATGATTTTTTAACTAAAGAAATTATTAGTTTTGGAATTAATAATAATAAATTATTTATTACTATTGATAATAATACTAATGAAATTACTTTAAATGAAAATAATAATCAAAATACAAAAGAATGGAATCACTATTCAATTGAAATTAATAATTTAATTTCAGAATATTTAAATTATAATATTTATAGAACATATATTCCAGATAATAAAAGAACTGATATTAATTATAAACCAATTATTCAAAAATTATCATCTAAAATATTAACAAATAATTTAGATTTAAATTATTCAGAATATAGTTCTAATGAAATAATAACATTATATACTCAAGAAAGAGAATATCCATCAGAATATAATAATTTAACAGTTAGTAATTATGATAATAGTCCAAGAATATATACTCATACAGTTTCTGGTAAAAAATGGGGTAATGGAAAATATACATATAAAGCAGCACATGATAATTCATCTGGTAATATTCATGGTTTATTTGATGGTATAACAAATTCTGATGCAACTCATGGTTGTTGGGTAGCAAATTTAAATTCACAAACTGAATCATCAACAGATTCAAGTTATATATATATTGGTGATGAAACATTAACAACAAATGTTAATGGTAATATGACAATAAGTAAAACAAGAATATTAAATGATAATGGAACTTATAATATATATGGTATGTGGGCTGAAATTACTTTACCAACTAAAATTAAATTAACTAAATATGATATTCAATTACATCCAACTAATCATAATAATTATTCTAATAAAAGACATTTATTAGAATGGTCTATTGTTGGTTCAAATGATGAAATTAATTGGTATTTAATAGAAAGAAAAAATCTTGAATTAAATCCAACACAAACACAAAGAGTTCCATTAGTTTATTGGTCTAATAATATTAAATCTTTTAATATTGATAATGATAATAGTATTTCTACATTTAAATATTTTAGATTAATTATAGAAAGAATTTATAAAGATTCAGGTGGAACTTTAACTTTTGGTATATGGAAATTATATGGACAAGAAGAATATCAAGAAACTAATCCAGAATTAATTAAAATTAAATATAATTATAATTATAATGATTTTAAAGCAACTATTGGAGATATTATAAATAATAATATTATAGATTATGATTTATCACCACATCAAATTGAAGATTTTAGAATTTATAACAAATCACTTAATCAACCTATTCAAAATACTGAAATCACTAAATTACATACATTATTTATGTCTAAATATAATTTATTAGAAACTAAAACAATTAATGTTCAAAATGAAGATATTAATTTAATATTTTATAATAATAATTTTATTAAAAATACTGGAAAAGGTAAACAAGATTTTGATGTATCTATTATTAATCCTAATAATACTATTATTACTAATCATCAAGAAAATAATGAATTTTATCTAAAATGGAATCAGTCAGATGGTTATAATAAAGATATACATAATAGTGATGGGTTTTTAATTAATTCTATTAATAATTTAACTACAAAATATACTAATAATATTTTTAATATTAAATTTAATATTAAAATTACTAATTTAACAACTTTTCCTTTAAATGTAATTGATAAAGATACAAAATTAAAAATAATATTTTTAAATATATCAAAAATAAATATACAATATAAAACAATTCAAAATGTTTATTTAGATAAATCATTTAATATAAATCTATTAATAGATACATTTATTAATATTAATTTTAATATTAATGAAATTACTAATCAAATTATTTGTAATGATTTTAATAATAGTATTTCTGATAATTTAATTTCATTTCAATTTGATCAATCTCCATATCATAATATTAATTTAAAAAATTATGGAACATTAAATAATTTAAAAACTAATATTATTAATCATAATTTTATCGAATATACTGAAAATATTTATATTGAATATAAACATCCATATACTTATTATACAATATATAATGGAACTGATAATACTTTAACATTTACTGAAAATATTGAAAATGCTACATTATTAATGGTTGGTAATGGTGCTAAAAATCATTTAATTAATACTCAAGAAAGAATATATCCACCTATATATAATTTTCATTCTACAAATAGTATGCTTGAAGGATTATATCCAAATAAATTAAAAAAAACTATTAGAAATCAATTATATGGTAATGGTGAATATATTATTACATATTCTTCAACATATGATGATGGATTAACATATATGCCTATTCATATTTTTAATAATACACAAGATTATACCGGTTCAAGTGCACCTTGTTTTGGAAAGAATACATATACTTATGGAACAGAATATTCATATTATAATGGTAATAATCAAATTCGTAATGGATTTAAAGGTGATTGGTTAAAAATTAAAATGCCACAAAAAATTATTATTACTAAATCTGAATTTAAACCAATTGGTTCTTATACATATAATTATGATAATATTGTTACTTATTCTAAAAGAGCACCTCATATATATGAAATATATGGTTCTCATGATGATTATAATTGGACATTATTAAAAACTAATAATTTAACTACATCTGATTATTATAATAGAACATATACTGATTTTATTTCAACCAATATACCTTATAATTATTTTGCATTTTGTGTAAATGCAATTGGACCTAATAATACTTCATTACAATTTGATTTATGGTATATTTATGGTTATGAAATTACTAATAATTTTGAAAATAATCCTAATAATGCTGGAGAAGTTAAATTATATAATCAACTTAAATTTGATAAAGGAACTTATCAATTTTATTTTGATAATAATAATTTATCAAAAAATTATATTAAAGAAGAAATATTTTATTATACTGGTAGTGTTCAAACATGGGAAAAACCAGATAATGTTGATGAAGTGATTGTATATATGTGGGGTGCAGGAGGTGCAGGTGCTATTAGAGGAGGTAGTAATGATGGTAGTCATAATATGAATTCTGGAGGTGGTGGAGGAGCATATATTTATGGTAAAATTAATCTTAAAAATTTAAATAAATTAAATTTAATTATTGGTAAAGGTGGTTCTAATCATACATATTCATTACATAATCAATATGTATTTTCTGGTGTTAAATATGTAGCATCTGATGGTGGTCCAGGTGGAGGTTTAGTTGGAATTTTTAATAATAATAATTTTAATTTTGATTTAGTTCAAAAACAAGTTGATATTAATTCTGAACCAATTGTAATTGTTGGAAGTGGAGGTGGTGGTGGATGGTTAGGAAGCACATCAGACAAAGGTGGAGGTGGTGGAGGGGGAACAAATACATATAATATTTTTAATAATCAAGTTATTATTAATGGTTTAGATGCTTCTGGTAATAATAATGGTTTTGGTGGTAATAATAATGGAACATATAATGGAATAGAAAGAATTACTAAATATACTTCTTTTGATACAATATCTGATAGATCAAGTGGTGGTGCAGGATATTATGGTGGAACTTTTGGTATTACAACATTCGGTAATGTAGGAGGAGGTGGTGGAGGATCTTCTTATTATAATAAAAATTATTTTATATTAAATGAATATGTTGGAGGAACTAATGGAACTAATACAAGATCTGGTATAAGTTATACAAATACTAATAATGCCGGTAAAGGTGGATTTAATACAAGTTATGGTGATGGTAATTATTATGGTGATGCTTATAATGGATTAATTAAATTAAAATATTTTGTTAATATTGATAATAATATTAAAATTAATAAATTAGTATTAAATACAATTAGTAATACTACTATTTTTACATTTACAAATGATATTCAAATATGGAAAAAACCAGAAGGTTTAACTGAAATTACTGTATATATATGGGGTGCTGGTGGTGGTTCTCCTGCTACATTAAGTGAAAAATTTAGTGGAGGTTCAGGTGCATATTTAACTACTAAAATTAATGTTGAAAATATTAATAGTTTAGTTTTAGTTGTTGGTCAAGGAGGTATTAATAATGTTAAAACATGGATTGGTTCTTCATTCCATGGTGGTGGATTAACAGGAATATTCATTAATAATAATTTTAATATTGATTCAATATCTAATTATGATAAAATACAATCAACTTCTGAAGCTGTTTTAATTGCTGGAAGTGGTGGAGGTGGTGCATCAGGTAATGCATTACGTTCAAATCAATTTACCAGAGGAGGAGGTGGAGGTGCTGGTTCTATATGGGGTATTGAAGCTGGAAATCTTAATAATAAAGGTTGTGATGGTGGTTATGCAATCGATAGAAATGAACCATCATTAACAACACAAGTTGGGGCTGAAGGTGGTAAATATAATAGAGGAGGTGTTATTGGTTATGCACAATATAGTAGTATTGGAACTTCTGGTGGAAAATATTATGGTGGAGATTATGCAAATGTTTATTGTGGTTCTGGAGGAGCTGGATGGTTTGGAGGAGCTGGTGGTAATGATGCTGATCAAGCTGGACAAGCAGGTGGTGGTGGATCATCATATTGGGGACATGAATATGTTACATTTATTCAACATATTGGTGGTTCTCCTGGTAAATTAAATTTAAATGTTAATCCAAATACACCTACAAATTTATCTTTTGATTTACCTTCTAATATTGGAGTTGGTAATTATCAAGGTTCTGGAGGAAATGGATTAATTATATTAGATTATAATCAAATTACACCTAATTTATTATATAATGTTAAAAGTGGTAATAATAATTTAAATTATTCATTAAATTATAAAAATGAATATAAAATTTTAACTGAAGAAAGACAATATCCACCTATTAGAGATTTTGGACAATATACTAATTCACTTACTTACACTAATACTTTTACTCATTCTTATGGTTCTGGAATATATACTATTACTCAATCAAGTGTTTATGAAACAAATCAAGTTAGAGGATATGAACCATATCAAATATTAAATTATGAAAGTAGTTATTATACAACTGCTAATTGGCTTTTAAATAGTTATACAAATAGTTCTCCATATGGTATTTATAATAATAATAAATATATTGTAAATGATTATTTAGGTGAATGGATTAAATTAGAATTACCACAACCTTTATTATTTACCAAATTTCAATTTAAAACAAGTTCTGCTTCATATTATAAAAGAACTCCTCATAAATATAGATATTACGGATCTATTGATGGTAATACTTGGGATTTATTAGCAGATATTGTTCTTACAGATGCAGAATTACTTAATGATGTTAATAATAATAATAGAATACATACTGATATTATAAATACAAATAAATTTTATTCACATGTTGGATTTACAATTAATGCTATTGGTGAAAATAATGTTGTTGCAGAATTACACGAATGGCATATATTTGGTAAAGAACTTTTAAGAGATTTAAGTTATCAATATAATGGAAGTGGACATGGTTCTAAATCATTAGGAATTAATTATTCATTAAATTATGAAACATCTAAACAATATTTTTATTATTCTGGTGATATTGAAACTTTTTATATTCCTAATAATATTAATGAAATTACTGTTTATATTTGGGGAGCTGGAGGAGCTGGTAGTGCAGATGCTTTAACACGATATACATATAATGGTGGTGGTGGTGGATTTATTAAAACTATATTAGATGTTTCAACTTTAACTGAATTAAAAATAATTGTTGGTCAAGGTGGATCACATAATTCTTCTGAACTATATAGATTTGGTGGAGGAGCTGGTGGAAAATCAAATAATTCAAGTTATAGAATTGGTGATGGTGGTGGATTATCTGGTATATTTATATCAGTTGATATTGATGATAATATTATTAGTGAAACTTCTATTCCAATATGTATTGCTGGTGGAGGAGGTGGTGCTGGAACATCACCTATTGATCAAAATTATAGATATTATTGTGCTGGTGAAGGAGGCGGTGGAGATTTTATATATAATAGTGATAATAAAATATATGCTACAAAAGGTGGTAATACTAATAATTTAAGAATTTATGATGGTAGTGGGGGTGATGTATTTTTTACAGAAAATAAAAGTCAAAATGGTATTAGTGGAACTAAATTTAAAGGTGGTATGTATACCATTGGTTATGGAGGAGGTGGTGGAGGTGGTTATTATGGTGGAGGATCTGGATATTCAATTGATGGTGGATATATCGGTTCTGGAGGAGGAGGTAGTTCTTATATTGATTTAAATTATATTAACTCAAATATACCATTATTTGAAGGTGGTAAATATGAAAATTCTGGCGGTTTAAATAACTTTTTTTATAATAATAATTCTAAAGGAGGTTTAGCTAATAATACTACTAATCATTTAGGTAATAATGGTGATAATGGATTAATTATTATTGAATTTAATAATATTTCTAATAATATTATTAGTGGAGGTGAAGGACTTAAATATAATTTAAATCCTAATTATATTTCATATGAATATGCAAAAGGAGGATCTACTACTAAAAAATATAATATATTTAGTGATATTATTACTAATTTTGAAATTAATAATAATACTATATATGAACCTTATTTTGCTGATATTAATGTTAATGATAAAAAAATTATATTTAAATTTAAATATAATTCCGATTATGATATTTCAGGACAAACTCATTATAATATTACTTTTATTAAAGAATTTTTAGTTGATATATTAATTGTTGCTGGAGGTGGTAGTGGTGGTGGAGGTAACGGAGGTGGTGGAGGAGGAGCGGGAGGATTAATATTTTATCCTAAAGCTAATTTAAATGGACAACAAAATATAATTATTGGTAAAGGAGGAGAACAACCTAATAATAATATTAATGGTAATAACGGTTATAATACTCAATTTAATGATTTAATTGCTATTGGTGGTGGCGGAGGAGGTCAAGGTAGTTATGTAAATGGTTTTAATGGTGGTTCTGGTGGAGGTAAAAGAACAAATAAAAGTTATATATCGGAAAAAACTGTTGGACAATCAATACAACAAACTAATATTAATTCTACTATTATTTCTTGGTATAAATTTAATAAATTAGATTATGTAATATTAAATTGTGATTATTATAATTTAATTTCTTGGTATAAATTTGATAATGATTTAACTGATAGTAGTGGAAATGAACAACATATAACATTAACAACTGGAACAATAGATTTTCATAGTGATAGTGTAATTGGTAAATCTTGTTTAATTCAAAACAATGAATATTGTGAAATATCTTCAACATTAGCAATTGATACTTTAAGAAGTAAAATATTTACAGTAAGTTTTTGGGTAAAATTAAATGCATTAGGAAGTAATTATAATATTTTAGGTGCTTGGGATGACGTAGCATCTGGAGGTCAAAGAGGAGGACAACATATAAGTTTTAATGGAACACGATTTTATTGGGCAAGACTTTGTAATAATACATTTGTTGAATTACATAATACAACAAATGTCAGTGTAAATACTTGGTATCATATTGTAGCGGTTGCTAATGATACTAACTTTAGTTTATTTGTTAATAACAATGTTATAACTGATACGCAAGCACAATTATCAACACCCCATAGTGATAATACTAATAATTTTGGATTAGGAACAGCTTTTAGATGGGGGGGTAGTGCTGATTATGATGCATTTGGTGGTTATCTTGACGATTTACGTATATATGATAAAGCATTAAATCAAGATGAAATATTACAATTATATAGTATTTGGTATAATGATTATACTACTAATAAAAATAACTTAATTTCTTATAATAATCCCGAAATTTATACAATTGATAAAAAAACTGGTAATGCTTCTGTTAAATTTAATGGTAATAATTATTTTGAAATATTAAATAATAATATTTTTAGTCCTAATAGTTTTTCAATTGTATGTTGGGTTAAAGCAAATCCTATTTCTGGTTATCAAACTATTGCTTCATGTAGAATTTCTGATACAAGTGGTCATGGATGGATGATATATATTAGAGATAATAATTTAACAGTATATACTGGAACTGGAAATAGTTCTGGAGGATCATCAAGTCCATTAGGTGGAACATGGTGGTGGGGAATACAACCATATGATAATTTTGCAGATAGTTCATGGAAACATTTAGTTATAACATTTAATCGTAAAGACTATATTTGGACATATATAAATGTATATATTGATAATATACATGTTACTAATAATCATGAAGCTAAATATGTTAATAATGAAATTACTAATTTAAGAATTGGAGCAGGTTCTAATGAAAAAGAAGCAAATTATTTTTTATCAGATGGTTCATTAATTGATGATTTTAGATTTTATAATTATAATTTAAATAAAGATGATATTAATATTATTTATAATGGTAATCCTTTAGATATTTCTGTACCAAAATGGATTGGATTTGGTAATTCTGGAGGTAATATGAATCCAAATCAAATTAATAATAATAATGCTGGAGGTGGCGGTGGAGCTGGTTCAAAAGGTAATACTAATATTATAGGAACAACAACAAGATTTACTACTTCTGAAACAAGCTGTGGAGGTAATGGTTTATCTCAAGTATTTTTCAATAATCAAAATTATTATTTTAATGAAATATTTGGTAATAATGACAATCAAAAATTATATTTTGCTGGTGGAGGATCTGGTTCTGCTGCAAATGGAACTAATATTTTATTTAAAGGTGGATTGGGGGGAGGAGGTGATAGTGGAATATCTACATTTGGATTACCTGGAGAAGATAATACTGGAGGAGGCGGTGGTGGTGGAAATAATACATATAATAGTAATAGTAAAGGTGGTGCAGGAGGTTCTGGTATTATTATTTTAAGTATTGATAAATATGATTATTCACAAAGTGGTAAAGATTTATCATTGTATAGTTCATTACCTATTAAAGATTTTAAAGAAATACATAATATTAAAATTCTTGATAATATTTTAAATAATAATATTTTAAATCAATCTAATATTGATGATTTAACAACAATTGGTCCATTTGAATATGAAGATTTTTATTTATATACTTTTAAATATAATTTATTATATGAAAATGAAGGTCAAACTCTATATGAAATTGATATTAATCGAAATTTAATTGCTGATATATTAATTGTTGCTGGAGGAGGAACAGGTGGTTATGGTGATACTGGAACTGGAGCTGGAGGAGGAGGAGGGGGGGGAGTTATTTTTAAACAAAATGAAAAATTATATGGAAAATATCAAATATTTGTTGGAAAAGGTGGTAATAAATCTTCAACAACAGGTAGATCTCAAGGTAATAAAGGTTATAATAGTCAATTTTATAATTATATCGCTGAAGGTGGTGGTGGTGGTGGGATAAGAGATATTAGTGGAAGTGATGGAGGTTCAGGTGGAGGTTCTGGTGGATATACAAATTTAAGTTTAAGTGGTAAAGGTACTCAAGGTTTTGATGGAGGTTTTAATAATATTTCCAGTTCTACTGGAAATAGTGGAGGTGGTGGAGGTGGAGGAGCTGGTTCTAAAGGTCATGATTCAGATGGAGATAATGGAGGTAATGGTGGTTATGGATTTATTTCTAATATTACTGGTCAAATTCAATATTATGGGGGGGGAGGTGGAGGTATTGGTAAAACTAATGATAAACATGGTTTTGGAACACATGGGGGAACTAATGGTTCAAGAACTTATCCCAGTTTAGATGCTACAAATCATACTGGTAGCGGGTCTGGTGCTTCATCTTTTGAAAATAATACATCATATGTTGGTTCTGGGGGTTCAGGTATTGTTATATTAAAATTTTATAAAGAATATATTAATAATAAATTAAATCATTTTGGTTATGGTGGTAATGATATATTACATGGTTCTCAAGGATTAATTATTTTAAGAATTGAAGAAAAACAATTTTTAACTAAAGAAATTAATAATAAATATTTTAATCCATATTCATATGTTTTTAAACAAAATAATACTAATTATATTACTAATAATGATCCTTTAGAACCTATTATTTATTCAATTATTAATTCAAGAGTTTCAACAATAACTAAAATGTTTGGTTGGAAAAAAATTAAACATAAATCTAAAGGTGATAATATTGATTATTATTATGGTAATGCTGTTAGTGGAACTAATGCACCTACTATTATTAATACAACAACTGGAGATATTAATAATAATGATTCTGAATGGGCTATTAAATTTGATAAAACTAATGTTAAATTTTGGTTATTCATTATGCATGATAGTGATATAGATAATGATTATCAAGATAGATGGATGGTTTTTGAAAATTCAGAATTATTACGTTCTTCTCAACTTTCTGAAACTTATGGATTTCATGCTAATTATCCATTTGTATATAAAACTACTATTCAACCAGATGGATTTACTGCTAAAAATTCTACTTATTATCAAGGACAACCTTATGATCAATTTATATATAATAGAAATTATGGAACTCATAATGGTACTGCTTATCCTGATCCACAAATTGGTTTTAAACATTTTAAAACAGATGGTACTGAAATTACAGATAATACTACTTTAACTAATATTTTTGGTAATAATTCTACATCATTATTTACACATATTTATGGAACTTTTACTAATTCTGAAGGAGGTGTTTATGTAAAATATTCTGATGATAATATTAATTTAAAATCTATTTCTGAATTAGTCACTAAAACTGAAACTGATGATTATGGTATATTACAATTTATATATGATTCTGAACAAGAAAATGGATTAGGACAAACTGAATATAATATAACATTTAATCAAGAATTTATATGTGATATATTAATTGTTGGTGGTGGTGGTGCAGGAGGTGGTATATCTGGAGATGGTGGTCATGAAAATGGTGGGGGGGGAGGTGGAGGGGTTTTATATATGATTAATAAAAAATTTAGTGGAGAATATAAATTTTTTATTGGTAATGGTGGACAACTTTCTGGATTTGATGGTTTTAATAGTAAAATTATACAAAATAATGAAAATATTATTTTTGATAATATTGAATTAATTGGATATGGTGGAGGAGGAGGAGGTTCTGGTAATACAAGTTCTCAAGGTAGATATGGTCGTTCTGGTGGATCAGCTGGTGGTAATAATTTTGGTCAAACTGGTTATACTTCTACAGCTACTCAAGGTAATACAATATCGGATGGAACTTCATATATTGCTGGAGGATATGTTGGTAATACACGTGGTTCTGGAGGTAGTCATGGTAATACTGGAGGTGGTGGAGGTGGTGCTGGAGGTAGTCCAATTGGTGTTAATAATGGAGGTATTGGTATTGAATTAGATATTAGTGGAATTAATACATATTATGCTGGAGGAGGGGGATCTGCTGGTAGTGGAGTTGATGGTATTGGTGGACTGGGTGGTGGTGGTAATCCTAATAATAATTCATCTGATTCTTCATTACCAGAAAATGGACATTCTAATACTGGAGGAGGAGGAGGAGGGGCATATACCAATACTACTTCATTCAAACCTGGAGGTAAAGGTGGTTCCGGTATTATAATTATTAAATATACTAAAAATCAATCTACTAATACTAATACTAATATTACTACTAATATTACTACAAATATTAATTTTAATAATTATATTGAAACATCTAAATTTGAATTACCATTAACTTATACTTTATCATTTTGGTTTTATAAAAATACTGCAAATACTAAAATTGTTAGTAATACAACAAATAATATAATTGAAGATACTGAATATACAATTAATACATATATATATGAACCAGCAGAAGAATTGATTTATGATTTTACTGATAAAAATGATTTAACAAGTTGGCAAAATTACGCTAATTCATTACCAGGTGGATCTACTAATGTTACATCTTATGGTGGTAATGGTGTTTATATTGGAGGTGATCCTATTGGTTATTTTCAATTACAATTACCCGATACATATGATATTGTTGAAGTTACATTTGCAAATGTTTATCATCAACATAATATTTCATTATATATTGATTTTTTAGATAATATTAATACATCTATACCTAAATTAACATTAACTTCAGGACAAACAAATACAAATAATTGGAATTATATTCCTGGACAATATTTAAAAATAACTGAAGAAACTGTTTCTATTATAGGAGCTGATATTAAATTAATATTCAAAAAATCTCAAACAGAATATACTATTAATTTTACTTCAGATACTATTGCTGATATATTAATTGTTGCTGGAGGTGGTGCAGGTGGAGTATTTAATGGTGGTGGGGGGGGAGGAGGTGGAGTATTATATGCTACAAATATTACATTAAATGGTGATTATATTATTAAAGTTGGTAATGGTGGTAAAGTTGCATCAACTAATACACAATCTTTACTTAGTCAAAATGGATTTAGTAGTATATTTGGTAAATCTACTGATTTTATAGAAGTATTTGGTGGAGGTCGGGGTGGTAATGCTAATGGAGCTACTGTTACAACTAATAAAAATGGAGCTGATGGAGGTTCTGGTGGTGGTGCTTCTAATAATAATGGTATAGGTGGTTCATCAATACAACCTACTTATAGTTCTTTTATAACATCTTCAAATTCAACATATTATGGTAATAATGGAGGTAATTGTGTTAATAATACAAATGGTGGTGGAGGTGGTGCAAGTGGGATTGTACCAAATATTAAAAGTGGAAGTGATGGTGTTCAGAATAATATTGATGGAAATAATTATTATTGGGGTGGTGGTGGTGGTGGTGTTGATTGGAATAATTATGGTGGAAATGGTGGAAAAGGAGGAGGAGGGGGAGCTGGTGGTATGCATGGTCATGGTGGTTATGGTGGTTTAGATGGTATTAATGATGGTCAAGATGGCACTGGTGCTGGGGGTAGTAATAATCAAACTGGTGTTGGGGGTAATGGTGGATCCGGAACTGGAGGAGGTGGTGGTGCTAATTCTGCATTTGATGGTTCAACTGCAAATGGTTCTGGTGGATCTGGTATTGTAATTATTCGTTATAAACAACTAATACAAACACAAATACCTACTTATTCATTTATTTCATTTCATAATCATAAACAAATTCAAGAATATAAAATTGATACATTTTTACCCATACATACTTATCAAACTGAATTTACTATTAAATTTGAATATGATACTATTGGAGATATTTTAATAGTTGGTGGTGGGGGTTGTGGAGGTAGTGGAACTTCTGGAACTGGTGGAGGAGGGGGAGCAGGAGGTCAAGTCATATTAATACAAAATAAATTACTTTTTGCTGGAGAATATAAAATTAAAGTTGGTAAAGGTGGAAAACAAGATGTTATTAATGTTAATTGGGAAAATGGACAAGGTCCTAAAGGTAATGATAGTCAATTTGATAATATTAAAGCATTAGGTGGAGGGGGAGGAGGTATAAGAGATATTGATGCATCTGCTACATTTACTGGTGGAGGCGCAGGAGGTTATGGTGGACTTTTTGGAACTGGAACCGGATATAATGGCGGACAAGGCGGATCTTCATCCAATAATGGAGCTGGAGGAGGAGCTGGTTCTGGAGAAAATGGACAAAATTATTCTGGTAATAATGGTGGTAATGGTGGTTCTGGAATTGATAGAATCAATAATTTTATATTTAGCGAACATTTTGGTACAGATATCGGATATTTAGAAAATGAAACTACATGGTTTGGAGGAGGTGGAGGAGGTAGTGGTAAACTTGATAATGGAACTAATGGTTCTGGAAAACATGGCGGAACCGATGGTAATAATACTACTGGTATTACTCTAAATGCACAATGGGGTGGGGGAAGTGGGGGAACTAATGATGGTAATTCTGATCAAAAATTAGTTGGTAATGGAGGTGATGGTATTGTTATTATTAAATACAAATATACCAAATTTAATAAAGAAAATTTATTTAATATTTCATCATTAAATAATAATTTAACATTAAATTTACAAAGTAATATTAATACTCAAATTCAAAATGATACTTGGAATCATTATATCCTTAAAAAATATACTGATAAAACTCAAATATATATTAATAATAATTTAATTATTAATGATTATTCTAATATTATTCCCAATACTAATTTAATTACTTATACTAAAACTAATCATATTATCACTACTAATACAATTACTGATTATGATATTGGTCCATCTAATATATTTATATCTGATCAAGAATATTTACAATATACTTTTAAAAATAATCAATATATTATTAATTTTAATCAAAATACTATATGTTATATCAATGATAATAATAATATTATATTAAATGGTCAATATAATATTTCTGTTATAGATAATTTATCTATTATTACTAAAGTTTCTGATAATTCTATTATATATAATGAATCAATTTCACCAATATATATTAAATTTAAAAAAATAACTGAAAATATTTATTTACCTAATATTTCACTTAATATTACAAATAATACTGATAGTATTATTAAAATATCTGATTTTAAATTATATCAAGATACAACTAAAGATTTTATTTTAAATAATAATATTGAATATAATTATTTTAAAATTTTTGATACTTATATATATGATTATAATTGGTATGATAATAATAATAAATTAGCATATTTAGAAATTAATAAAAATAATATACTTAAACATTTTATTAAACCTACTAATCCTACACCATTTACAATTAAATATGATTTTAAAATTGAAAGCTCTATTGATACTAATTATCCTATTTTACAATATACTGATACTTTAAATTTAATTGTTTCTAAATTTGAAATTATACACAAATTTTATAAAAATAATAATGACAAATTATTAATTATATATACTAAAAATAATATTATTTATCAAAAAATATATGATATTACTTTAAAAACTACTCAATTATTATCATATGAAATTAATATTGATTCTAATTTTAATATTAATAATGTTAAAATTAATAATAATATTTTATCCGAAATTATTGATAATAATTTAATATATTGGTATCAATTTGATTCTGATATTTCTATATATAATTCTCAAATTATTAATCATGCTAATAATTCTAATTTAATTATTAATAATAAACATTATTCTATCTTAAATAATAATCAATTACCAATTAGAGTTAATGATAATTATTATTATAAAATTACTAATTCTTCTAATATTATTAAATATAATAAAGAAACTAATGTTGATATATTATTAATTGATACTAATGATTATTATCAAATTACTAATTATATATTACAAACTGATACAAATCAATATACTATATTAGATTGTGATTATTATAATTTAATCGCTTGGTATAAATTTGAAAATAATGGTATTGATAGTAGTCATAATGTTAATAATTTAACTCAAAATAATATTACATTTGATACTATTAATAATAAAAAATCTATATATTTTGATGGTATTAATCATTCTTATTTTCAATTTACTAATAATTTAACTAATCAATTATCTACTATACAAACTCTAAATGGTATTACTATTTCTATATGGTATAATCTTAATTCTTCGGAAACTACTGATTGGGCTTCAATATTATTCTTTTGTAATTCGGCTACTGATTCACATACTGCTACATGGTTTGCTATTAATCGTTATATTGGAACTAATTCATTTCAATTTGGTATGAGAAATACTTCAACATATTATCAAATTAATAATATTGCTTATGGAACTATAGATAATAATTGGCATAATATTATTTGGATTATTCAACCTAATCCTATTTCTGGAGAACCTAAATGGGATATATATGTTGATGGCATTTTTGATACTTCTACTCATATATATAATAATGTTACATCATCATCAATGAAACAAATTTATTCTACTAATTATAATTATTCATATATTGGTAAATATCCCGGATATACTAATCGAAATTTAAAAGGATATCTTCATGATTTACGCATTTATAACAAAGTTTTAAATAATATTGAAATTGATGCTTTAGCTAATAATAAAATTAAAAATCAAATTTATATTAATAAAAATAATAATTTTAATATTATTTACCCTACATATTATAAATCACAAATTACTGATCAATTACAATATACTGTTTTAGAATCTGATACTATTAATCTTATAGCATGGTATAAATTTGATACTGGATATGAACTTACTGATTCTATTGGAAATTATCCTTTAACAAATGATGGTTCTGTTTCATTTCCAACTGATACAAAAGTTATTGGAAATTCATCATATTTTCCAAATAGTGATTCTGACGGATTTTTAAATATAACAGGCGGATTTGATCCATATACCATATGGTATGGTAATGGTATTAGTTTTTGTATTTGGTATAAAGTAAATATAGGTGAATCAGACCAATCTGGTCGTATATTTGAATTTGGTAACTCAAATACAAATTTAATTTGGATGGCTGTTCAATTAAATGGAACAAGTGATAATAGTTTATCTCTCTATGCCAAAGGCGGTCATACGGGTGGTAATGGTCCCAGTGTATTGGTCGGAAATGGAACACTTGATGGTAATTGGCATCATATAGTATGGATCGTAGATACTGAAAGCATATGGCATTGTTATATAGATGGTCAAAATCAAAATATAACTGCAAATTGGGATATTCCTAATATTACTGGTGGATATACCATAAATCGATTAGGAAAATCAATATATCATAATACTGGATCTCAAGATTTAAAAGGCTATTTAGATGATTTTAGAATATACAATAAAGTATTAAATGATAGAGAAATTGATGCTTTAGCCAATAATAAAATTAAAGATATTCTTAATATTAATCCTAATTTTCATAATACTATTACATATAGTTTTCATAATTTATCTACATCAACACTTTTTGATACATATATTAATAATAATGGATTTATTACTTATTATTCAAGTGGTTATTATAGATATTCTGGAGAAGAAGCATTTGTTCCTGATATTGATGAAGGAACAAGTATTATTCAACCAAGTCCTACAAATGCATGGATTAAAAAAATATTACCTGATTATTATGGTTCTATTGAAATCAAATATGGAGCTGATCAAAAATGGGGTTATACAGTTATCAAATTAAATAATATTGAAGTTGATAGAACTAAATCTAATAATCATATTTGGAAAGGATATTTTAAACCTAATCAAGAATTACAATTGTTTGATGAATCATCTGGAATTTTAGCTATTTATTATATTAAAATTAATAAAAATTATGATATTATAAAACCTGAAGTTAAATTATTAAAGGATATTAATTTGTTTGGTGAATATCAAATTAATAATGCTACACATACTTTAATTAATAAAAATATTCATTATCCACATATATTTAATATTCAATATAAAGCTGAAATTATTACTAATCTTATGGGTTGGAAATTAGTTAGATATACACCTAATGGTAATACTATTGGATTTGCTACTGCTAATGATGGATTAAAAGGCGATATTACATATGGTATTCAATATGACCTTAATTACCAATGGAGTATTAAATTTCAAGATTTTGATCAATTCTTATTTGTTAGAGCAGATTTTGAAATTTGGTTAGTTGCTACTAAAGATTCTATTGGACATTATACTTTACCTACTGTTACAGATACATTTACTAATGGAAGTTATCCATATAATACTCATAGAAATGTCATTATATCCTCTAAAAATTATTTACCACATACAGTTCAATTTGCAAATGATTTAAATAATTCAGGAGGCGGTAGACCACTTATATCATTACAAGGATGGAATATTAATAATAATGATTTATATTCTGAACATTCAACACCTACATTACAAAATAAACCTTATTATGTTTTTATTAGAAATTCCAAAATTGATAATAATTATACTATTAATTCAACTGATACTCAAATTAATTTTAAATTTAATCAATATATTACAGATAATATTATCAATAATTATTCATCTGTTATTTTAAATGATACTAATAATTTTGATTATATTCAAACTATAAATACTAATACAAATACAAATACTAATACTAATACTAATACTAATACTAATACTAATACTAATACTAATATTAATACTAATACTAATACCAATACTAATACTAATACTAATACTTATACTAATACAAATACTAATACTAATACCAATACTAATACCAATACTAATTATTATTAAAAAAAATAATTTTAAATTTTAATAATTTATACTTAATAAATTTATATTTGATTTTTTAAATATTAATTTTTCAATACCATTTATTATACTATTATTATCATCTTCTGATATAAATATAAAATTTAGATATGAATAATCCATTAATATTAATATTATATCCATATTATTTTTTAATATAAACTCTGACAATTCTTTTTTTACTATTTCTATTTTATTTATATTTAATGGAAATAATATATTGTTTTCATTCAAAAATTTACGGATTTTTAACATTTCTTTATCAAATTGTTGTGAATTTAAAATCATTGATTCTTTATCAAATACTTTACAATTTTTTTTTAAAAGTGTATATAATTTTACTTCATTTTCTTTTGGTCTCGGATACATACATATAGGTTCATACGGATATGATTTTATATAAATTGACATTTATTAATTTTTAAATATTTTATCATTTTTATATCATTTTATTTTTTTAAAATACTATTAAGAATATTATTTTTTGCTAAACTTATAAAATCATTCTTCATATTTTTTAGATTTATTACATTATTATTATTCCATGATTCATTTGCAATATTTCCAAACTTCATTGATTTATTACCTGTTTGTAGATTATTATCAACATCATAAAATATTACAATATCTTCATTCAATGTTATATATTTTTTACAATTAATAATTCTTTCTTCAATATTAATTGGAATACTAATAGCACGTGTTTCAACTTTTTTACTATTACCACCTGGTATAAATTCAATATTTTTATTTTTATCCAATATAATATTATTATTTTTAATTTTAAATGATCTCATCATGATATCATTTGGACAAATTACAATATAATTATTACCTTCTTTACGTAAAAATATACAATATGTTCCATTTAAATAAACATATTGTGATTTAATACAATTTTGAATAATACATATATCAAAAGAATGAAAAGTCATTATTATTATTTAAATAATTTAATCATTTTTTTAAATATAAAATTTGTTTTTTAAAATCTAAAAATTAAAATCTAAAATCTAAAATCTAAAATTTAAAAATTAAAATTTAAAATCTAAAAATTAAAATTTAAAAATTAAAATTTAAAAATTAAAATTTAAAAATTAAAATCTAAAAATTTGTTTTTTAAAATTTAAAATCTAAAAATTAAAATTTAAAAATTAAAATTTAAAAATTAAAATCTAAAAATTTGTTTTTTAAAATCTAAAATCTAAAATTTAAAAATTAAAATTTAAAATCTAAAAATTAAAATTTAAAAATTAAAATCTAAAAATTTGTTTTTTAAAATCTAAAATCTAAAAATTAAAATTTAAAATCTAAAAATTAAAATCTAAAAATTAAAATCTAAAAATTAAAATCTAAAATTTGTTTTTTAAAATCTAAAATTAACATTTTATATGATCATAATTTATTGATAAATTTTTGCATCGATCATTTGAAATATTTTTTTTGATAAATATAACATTTAATATGATCATAATTTTATTGATAAATTTTTGCATCGATCATTTGTAATTATTTTTCTGATAAATATAATATTTTATATGATCATAATTTATTGATAAATTTTTGCATCGATCATTTGTAATTATTTTTCTGATAAATATAATATTTAATATGATCATAATTTATTGATAAAATTTTGCATCGATCATTTGTAATATTTTTCTGATAAATATTACATTTTATATGATCATAATTTTATTGATAAATAATACTTTTGTGATCATATTTATAAATTTATGTAAGTTTAACAAAATAAATATGATCATATTAAAAGTTATATTTATCAAAAAAATAAAAATAAATGATCGATGCAAAATTTTATCAATAATTAAAATAAAATATGTCTGAATAAAGTTCATAAAAAAAGTTAAAAATAAAAATTAAAAATCAGAAATAAAATTAAAATTAGAAATTATAAAATCTAAAATCTAAATTAGAAATTATAAATTAGAAATCTAAATGTTTATTTTATAAAATTTTGCATTGATCATTTATTTATAATATAAAAATTAAAAAATTTTATTGTATTATAAATAAATGAAAGTTGTTTTACAAAATGTATTAGATACACATAATAAATGTTTTTATTATGCTTTTTTAGGAGCTGCAAGAGATTATTTAAAAAAATGTAAATTTTTTAAAACAAATAAAAAAAAAATAAATGTGGATTTTTTAAAACAGGAAAATCTAAATTTTGATAGAATTAAATCAAATCCAATACAACTAGCTTTATTTAGAAGTTATTTATCAAGAATTTTTGAATTTTACAGAATCTTTGTAAATGGAGTAGAATCTGATGAAAATATACGAAATATAAGTGAGTATGATGTAAATGATATATCCAAAGAAGATATAAAAAATATAATAAGTAATACAAAATTGAAACACCCAGAAAAAATAGAAAAAATAAAAGAAATTTTATTAAAAACTGAAAATTTAGCAATAATGTTCGGTTTAGATTATAATATTTGCCATTTATTTTTTATTAAATATAAAAAATTGAAAAATTATGATTTTATTCTTGATGATGAAAATAAAATAAATTCTATTCTTAAAGATTTTATAGAAATACAGTTTAATCATAATTCTTTTACAACACAAATAGAATTAAAATTTTTTACTGAATATTTAAATGAAAAATGTTCTAAAATAGAAATAAAAACTATTGCATTTCGAAAACATGGAAATTTTAATTTTTTTAGAGATAATGAAGTAACTAAAAAATATTTTTATAACCATTTAATAGATTTTTTTAAAGATATATTAAAGCGTGAAAATAAAGAAAAAACATATGTTTTTTTATTTACTACAGATAGTCATTATAACTTTTTAATTTTAAATAATAAATCTATATTTACATTTCAAGATATTTCAGATTTATATAAAAATTTGTTAGATAGTTCCGAAGCATTTGAGTTTACAAATATAGATACTATAAATAGTGATTATGGTAAATCAATAGAATTTTCACCAGAACCAGAACCAAAATTTCAATTAGTTCAACAATTACCTTTATCGCCACATGGTGCAAAAACAAAAAAATCTTCAAATAAAGTTAAAGCATCTTTGAAGCAGTCTGACGTGCCATCAGATTGGGAGAAATTTGACGTCCCACCAGATTGGGAGAAATTTGACGTGTCGTCATCAAGTGAATCACCTGAATTAGCTACAAGTAGATCACCACAAAGAAATATGCTTAAAGAAGATAAACATATAAATTTAATTTTAAATTTACCAACTAACTTAACTACTTTATCAAAAAACACAGAATATGATAAGATAATTACATTATCAATTGATAAAGTTAATTCAATATTTTCAAAATATGAAAAATTAAAAAAGTTAGAAATTGTAAAAAAAAATAAAATATATAAATTTAATTATAAATATCCTGAAAAATATTTATACATGCTTAGTGATACAGATTTAAAACAAATAATATTAGAAATAAAACAGATTATTAAAATACCAAATGTTAGAGATTTCTTATCACTATTACCATCATTACCAAAAAGAACTCAAAATATACCAGATCTTACAAATTTATCATCATCTAATCCATTTGGATTACCATCATCACCAAAAAAAACTACTAATATACCAGATCTTAAAGATTTTTCACCAACAAGTAAATCACCTGAATTAGCTACAAGTAGATCACCACAAAGAAATATGCTTAAAGAAGATAAACTTATAAATTTAATTTTAAATTTACCAATTAACTTAACTACTTTATCACAAAACACAAAAAATGATAACTCAATTGATAGAGTTAATATAACATTTTCAAAATATGAAAAATTAAAAAATTTAAAAATTGTAAAAAAAAATAAAATATATAAATTTAATTATAAATATCCTGAAAAATATTTATATAAGCTTAGTGATACAGATTTAAAACAAATAAGAGAAGAATTATTTTTATAACAAAATAATTTAATTAAAGATTATGAAAATATTTCAAAATCTAATTTTTATAAATTAGTAATACTTTTTGAATATTATTCAGTTATTATATTATATTAATTAAAAAATATAATAATAATTTATCTAAAAAATATACTGGTATTTATTTTTGTGATCATATTTATAAATTTAAACAGAATAATTATGATCATATTTTTATTGATAAATTATACTTTCGTGATCATATTTATAAATTTAACAGAATAATTATGATCATACTGAATGTTATATTTATCAGAAAATAAAAATAAATGATCGATGCAAAATTTTATCAATAATAAAAATAAAAAATGTCTGAATAGAGTTCATAAAAAAAGTAAAAAATAAAAATTAAAAATCAAAAATTATAAATTAAGTTTTATATATAAATAATTAATTAGAAATAATTATAAGTATGGATAATTATAAATTTGGATTAGAAGAATTATCTTTTGATAATTATGATAATTTAGTTACAATTTCAGAATATACTAAACATAATTTGAATAATAATGTGATAAAATTTAAAAAAAATAGTAAATCATATCAAAAATTAGAATGTGATAATGAAAATTTAATAGCATGGTATAAATTTGATAATAATTTTAAAGATAGTAGTGGTAATAATAATCATATAATAGGTAATAATGATTTTATAAATAATAATATTACAAATGCAGTATATTTTAATGGTACTAATACAGATTATTTACAAGTATCAGATACATCAGAAGGAAAAGATATAGATTTAGGATTAATTCAACAAAATAATGGAATATCATTTAGTTTTTGGTTTTATCATAGTGGTGAATTAAATAATAAAACCGTATTTAAAACATCACAAACATCCACATATTTTTATATTAGACAAAATTCAACATTTAGTAGAATGTCAATAGAATATACATCTGGAACCGGAACAACTCAATTATTTGCATCAATAACAAATAAACAAGATAAATGGAATCATTGTGTTTTTACAATAAATAGTGGAAAAATAATAGGAAATGTTGAAACAAAATTTTATTTAAATGGAAGATTAGAACCATTTATATCAGGATTAAATGGAATTTTAGATCCAAAAATAGCAATACCAACAGGTCATACTTTAAAAAATGCATATTTTGGAGGACATTCAACAACAGGAACTCATGGATTTTGGAAAGGACATTTAAATGATTTTCGTATTTATAATAAAGTACTTGATATAAATGAGATAATTCAATTATATAGTTATGAAACATTTAATATAAATTGTGATATAACATGTGATATTTTATTAGTTGCTGGTGGTGGTGGTGGTGGTGCAAGAAAAGGATATAATGCAGGTGGTGGTGGTGGTGCAGGTGAAGTTTTATATAAAAAAAATATAAATTTAAAAAAAGGAAAATATTATATAAAAATAGGTAGTGGTGGTGAAGGTCAAAATTTAAATTTTCTTCCATCAAATGAAGGAAAAGATACAGAATTATTAAATGAAAATTATGAAATATTATATCATGTAAAAGGTGGTGGAAGAGGTGGTTATGGACAAAGAGGTGATTCATATATGTGGTTACCAACAGATGGTGGATCAGGTGGAGGTATTGGACGAACACATAGTTATTCAAGAGGTAAATCAATAAAATATAATATTGATGGTTATGGTAATGATAGTGGAAATGCTGGATCTTTATCAGGGGGAAGTGGTGGTGGTGCAGATATGAAAGGTTTAAGTGGTATTAAACCAGATGGTAATACAAAAGATTATTCATCAAGAACAAATGGAATAACTTTAAATATATCAGGTGAAGAAGAATATTTTGCATCAGGTGGTAGTGGTGGATGGCAATATAATCATGATACAACAAATGTAGGTTATGGTTCAGGTGGATATGGTTGTGCAGCAACAACAAATCAATCCGGATTTAGTGGTGGTGGAGATGGAATAGATGGAATAATTATAATAAAATATTATAATAAATCATATTTTATACCTTTAGAAATTCATTCATTAAATTATGAAATACCAGATATTATAACAAAATATTCAGATGATACATTTTTAAATAATGAAGATATTTATGAATATACAGATTTAAATAAAAAATATAAAGTATTTTTATTTAAATATAATAATTTAAAAGATAATAATGGACAAACAGAATATACAATAAATTTTAATAAAAATACAATATGTGATATTTTAATTGTTGGTGGTGGTGGTGCAGGTGGAACATATATAGGTGGTGGTGGTGGTGGAGGAGGTGTTTTATATATAGAAAATCAAAATATATTAAAAGGAAATTATTCAATTAAAGTAGGTAATGGTGGTATAGGAACAAGTTTTAATACAGATAATGGATCAGATACAGTTAAAGGTGGTAATGGTATAAATAGTTTTATTAAAAATAAAAATACAAATAATTATGTTGAATTAAATATGGGTGGAACAAATCATAATTTAATTGGTTTTGGTGGTGGAGGAGGAGGAACATATGGACCAAACTTATTACATACAGGTAATGATGGTGGTAGTGGTGGTGGAGGTGGTGAAAAAGATCATTATGGTGCAATAGGTGGTTCTGGAATACAACCAAATACATTATATAATAGAGAAACACAGACTTATATTGTAGGTGGTTCAGATGGTTCAGCATCTGATAATTCGTCAATTTATTTTGGAGGCGGTGGTGGTGGAGCTGGTAATACTACTAATAGTTATAAAAATGGTAAGTCTGGTATATTGATTAATATAACTGGAACAAATCAATATTATGCATCAGGAGGTGGTGGTGGTCAATTTATGTATTCACATTTTACTGGTGTTCATACGGTTAATACAGGTGTAGGAATTGGAGGTTCTGAAATTGGTGGGAATGGTAGAATTTGGAATGGTTCAACATATATAAGAGAAGCAACATCTGGTAAAAATGGAACAGGATCAGGTGGTGGTGGTGGTGCTGCAAATCAAGATCCAGATAATCCATCAGGTTCAGGTGGTTCAGGAATAGTTATTATTAGAACTATAATTAATAATTATATTGATATTTTACCAATGAATTATACATTACCATTAAAATTAAATGAAAATATAAAAATTTTAAATTATAATTTAACAAATAAAAATTATAGTCAAGATATAGATAATATAATAATTAATAAATATTTAGATTATGATGAAAATAGTTATGGTCAAACAGAATATATATTAAGTTTTAATGAAATGGTAAAAGTAGATATATTAATAGTAGCAGGTGGAGGAAGTGGTGGATTTAATGCTGGTGCAGGTGGAGGTGCAGGTGGATTAATATATGGATCTGATATTATTTTAAATAAAAATGAAACTATATATATTTATGTAGGTAAAGGTGGAATTCAAAATAATAGTGCAAATTTAATAACTAATAATGGAACAATATCATATATTAATTATAATAATATAAATATAATAGCATCAGGCGGTGGTGCTGGTGGTTATGGTTCAGAAATTGGATTAAATGGTGGTTCAGGTGGTGGTGGAGCATCTGGATCAACAAGTTTAAATAAAGAAGGTGGTTATTCAAATCAAAAAACTCATTATTATATAAAAAATAATATATTTAGAGGTTATGGTAATGTAGGTGGTATCGGTCGTGGAGATGAACATGGTGGATGGACTCGAGCGGGTGGTGGTGGAGGAGGTGCAGGAAAATCAGGTAATACATCAGGTAATTATATTAATGATCAAAATCAATCTGCAAGAATATCACATGGAGGAGATGGAGGTGAAGGTAAAGATTTTTCAGATATTTTTGGAAATAATATAGGAGATAATGGATGGTTTGCAGGTGGTGGTGGTGGTGGAATACATAATAATCAAAATAATGGAACACCCGGAAAAGGAGGAAAAGGTGGTGGTAGTGATGGATCAAATCCATATAATAATAGTAATCCGGGTATTAATGGAACAGGTGGAGGTGGTGGTGCAGGTGGTGGAGGTTCCGGTATTGGTGGAAATGGAGGAGATGGTATTATTTTAATTAAATATACTATTCATAATATTGAAATACCTATTACATATCCTATTAATATTAATGGAACTGGTATTTTATATAATATATATGAAAGTGCAATATCAGATATTGATATAAATGATGTTATACATTATTATTATAATAATTGTATTTATGAAATTTTAGAATTTAAAAATAAAACAATTAAAAATGAATATTATTTTTATTTTACAGAAGATAAAGAATGTGATATTTTAGTAGTAGGTGGTGGTGGAAGTGGTGGTGGTGATTATATAGGAGGTGGTGGAGGTTCGGGAAGTGTTATATTTGGTAAAAATATAATTATACCAAAAAATATAAATTATAATATTGTAGTTGGAAATGGAGGTAGTGGTGTAGAAACACCTGATGGTAATAATGGTGAAAATTCAATAATTTATAATGATAATAATAATTATATAGAATATAATTTTAATAATTTATCAACATCAACAGAATTTGAAAATTTTTTAAATAATAATGGATTTACATATTATTATGATTCAGGATATTATAGATATTCGGGTGAAAATGCATTTGTTCCTGATATAAATTATGGAATAAGTATAATAAAAGCAAGTACATCAAAAGCATATATTCAAAAAATACTTCCAAATTATAATGGAACATTAGAAATTCATTATGGAAATCAACAAAATAAATGGGATGAAAGTATAATATATATAAATAATAATCAAGTTGATTCAACAAAATTAAGATATAAAGTATGGAAAGGTAATTTTAATAAGAATGATATATTAAAATTAGAAGAAAGTAATTTAGGATTATTAATAATTTATAAAATAATAATTTATAAAGAAAATAATAATATAGATTTAATTGAAAGTATTGGTGGTGGTGCTGGTGCTTCATATAATACAACTATAGCAAAAAGTGGTGGAAGTGGAGGTGGTGCTTATATTCATACAAATGATCCTTATATACATGTTGGTCATAAAATAAAGGGTAAAACGGCTGGAATTTTTAATAATGTAAAAATATATGGTAATAATGGTGGAAGAGGTTATTATAATTCAGTAAATACACAAAGGCATGCAGGTGGTGGTGGTGGTGCTATGGAAAATGGAAAACATGGTTATATAGATTCAAATAATTTAAGAAATAAAAATAATGGTGGAAATGGAATAGATTTATCAAATTATTTTGGTAATAAAGTAGGTGAAGATGGATGTTTTGGAGGTGGTGGTGGAGGTGGTTCTCATACAAATCAAAGTTTTAGTAAATCTCCATTAAATTCTCAAGGTGGTTTAGGTGGTGGTGGTTATGGTGGATATAGAACATTAAATACACCATATCATAATTCATATACAGCTATAGATCCAAATAATGGTTTAGCTCATACTGGTAGTGGTGGAGGTGGTGCAGGATCAAATGATTCTAATTCTACTCAATATATTAAATCCGGATCAGGTGGATCAGGTGTAATTTTAATTAAATATAAAAAATATGATTTTAATAATAAATCATTAACTTTTATTAAAGAAAAAAATATTAATTTTTTTGATATAAAATCATCAATTGGTTATAATACACCTTATTCATATAAATTTAAAAATAGTTATTTTACAACAAATATTGATAATACAAGTTTTTTAAATAATGATTTTATGTTAATGTTTTGGTTTAAATTTAGTTATAATACTTTTACATCTATAACTTTTGATAATGAAATAAATATTAAATTTGAAAGAGATATAGAATTTAATTTAAAAGATGGTAATGTAAAATCAAAATTAACATCACCAGATATATGGTATCATTATACTTTTATTAGAAAAAATAATTATTTATATATTTATATTAATAATATTGATTTATCTATTGAACAACAAATTATTACTGAAACTATTACAACAAATAATTTATTATTATCAATTTTTAAATCAAATAATTCAAAAGAATTATCAATAGCAGATTTTAGAATATATAAAGAATTTGATCAATTTACAATTGAAAGATTAGTAAATATATCAGAAAAGAATTATTTTAGAATAGGTGCAAATCATATAAGTGATATTAGTCCATCAATATTATATAATTTTAAAATGGATGCAGATAATTCATTATATGTAAATAGTGAATTTGAATATATTCAAAATGAATATATATATACAACTGATTCTCCTGGTTTAACAGGACAAACTGAATATAATATAAATTTTGCGGTAGATACAATTTGTGATATTTTAATAGTAGCAGGTGGTGGTGGTGGTGGAACAGTTGAATATACAAATACTTCAGGAACAGGTGGTGGTGGTGGTGGTGGTGGAGTTATATTTTTACAAAATCAAACAATATCAAGTGGAACATATATAATAAAAGTTGGTAAAGGTGGTAAAGGTGATGATTTTAATGATAATACGAAAAAAACTGGACAAAATGGTTATAATAGTGCATTTAGTTATTTATATACAGAAGCAATAGGTGGTGGTGGTGGTGGTTCAAGAACTGATCATGATCCAGGTCAATCAAACAGAAATGATAATAATACAGAAGGAAATACAGGAGGTTCTGGTGGTGGTTCATCTCATGGAAATAGTTCAACAATGTCAGGTGGATTGGGAACTATAAGTGATATATTATTAGCTGATGAAACAACTGTTTTAATTGCAAATTATAGACAAGGATACAATGGAGGAACAGTTCAATATGAATCACCTTATTCTTCTGGTGGTGGTGGTGCTGGAGGAAATGGTAATGATTCATCTGGAATAAATGATGGTAATGGTGGAATAGGAAGATCAGAAGAAAATGGAGTAGATTTTAAAAGATATTTTAATATTGAAAGTTATATAGGAGAACATCATACAGATAATAAAGTTTATTTTGCGGGTGGAGGTTCAAGTGGATATAGAAATAATGATAATAATTATAGTAATGGTGGTTTAGGTGGTGGTGGAAGTTCAAATGATGGAATAAGTAAAAATGGAACATCAAATACAGGAGGTGGTGGAGGTGGTGCAAGAAGTGGTGATGGTGGAACATTACAACATGGAGGTGATGGTGGTTCTGGTATAATAATTATAAAATATAAAAATAAAATTATTAATAATTTAACTTATAATATAATTGAAAATAATATAGAATTCAATTATAATACTATTAGAAATAGTATTGATTTAATAACGGTTCCTTCTACATTACAAAAAATACAAGGATTTATTAGTCCAAATGCTTATAATTGGAATAATGATAATGATTATATAAATTTAAATAATCATGAAAATATATTTAAATCATTTTATACTGGTTTTGAAATAAGTATAGTATATTGGAAAAAAATAAATACAATTGTAGAAAGTAATGATTTAAATATAATAACAAATGATAAAACAATTTTAAATGTTAAAACTTTATTAAATGGATTTATTGAAGTTAATTTCAATATTATTGATAATAATAAAAAAATAACAACAAAAACAAGCAAACCTTTTTTAAATAATAAATGGTATTTAATTGTTATTTCAGCAGGATTAAATGATAATCATATTTCATTAAGTATTGGATTATATGATAATACTTATACAGGAAATTTAGAATCATTTATAGGAAGTTCAATAATATATACATTATTAGAAGATGATAATTTTGATTATAATATAAGTAAATCAAATGGTCAATTAAAAATAGGAAATGATTTAATATTAATTGCAGATATAAGAGTATATAATAAATTTATAAATCCAAATGATATATATAAATTAATTTATACAAATGATGAATTATTTATTGAAAAAAATAATTATAAAGTATTCAGATATAATGATACAAATTTAAATAATAAATGGAATACATCATTATATTTACCTATATATACTGGAACAATAATAAATGATTTAATTTATAATAATAATTATATTATTTATAATAATATTTTTAATGTTAATTTAGATTTTTTTAGTAAATTTTATAAAATAGAATTTACTATTTCATTTTGGAAAAAAGATAATTTTGAAAATAATGTTTCAGATTTTAGTATAGATAATTGTTTAAAATTTATAGCAAATAAAAATATATCTTTACAATTATTTAATAATACAACAAATATAATAATAACAAATAATATAAATTTAGATAAAAATAAATGGTATAATTATATTTTTTCATTAAATTATAATGGTTCAAAATTGATAACAGATATATATATTGGAAATAATTATAAAATTATTAAAAGTATTAATAATATTAATAATAATTTTATACCTTTTTATAATAATATATTACCAAATTATATATCAATAGGTTTGGATAAATATGAAGAAATAAGTTTAATAAATAAATCAATAGGTAATTTTAAAATATTTCCAAGATATATACCAAAATTTATGATTGAAAATATATTACGTGATAATAATGAAGATAATCATATTTTAGAAAATGAGATAACTGGTTTAATATTATGGTATAGATTTCAAGATTTTGAAAATGGATTATTTAATAATATTATTAAAGATTCAAATAAAAATAAATATAATATTAATATTCAAAATAATAATTTAATAGAATTTAATATAATATTAATTTCTAATAATTATACATTATCAGGTATTGATGATAATAATAACATTTATACAAATACTATTTCAAATAATAATAATATAAAAATAATAAATGTTAAAAAGGGAAAATTATTAAAATTAAATATAATTACAAATGATACACATCCATTTATAATAGTTAAAAGTGATATAAATCCAGTTAGAATAGGTAATGATAGTATAAAATATGAAAATATAATATATAATGGAATATATAATAATGGATTAACGAATGGTTATATTGAATGGAATACAAATAATAGTAGTTTAGGTAGATATTATGGTATTTGTATAAATCATGAAAACATGTATTTTATAATAGATATAGTGGATATAGTTAATGATAATATAATAATGTTAAATAATAGTGATTATATTTATAAAAATGTTTATCCATTATTAAATAGTAATTATTTAGCAACAAAAATATTAAATAAAAATTTTAAAATAGAAACACCTATAATAACTGAAAATTTATCTAAATTTACAATAATGTTAAAAATAAGAATAAATGGTTTAGAAGAATATAATATTTTAAAATTTAATAATTTGATATTAAGTATAAGTCAAAATAATATAAAAATAAATATATCAGAAACTATTAATAATTCTGTTCGTGATATAGGTATAGAATATAATTTAGAATGGCATTCAATAATATTAAATTATAATAATAATATTTCATCAATATTTATAGATGGTTATCATTTAAATAGTTATAAACATTTAAATAATATAAATTTTGAAAATAATAAATTTATATTATTTGATAATAGTTTAAATAATTTTGAAAATTATGAAATAAATATTGAAGATTTTAGATTATATAATTATATAATATCAAATGAGAATATAATAAAATATAGTTTAGGTAATATCAATTAAATTTTAATATTATAACCATAACCATTTGCGTTTCGTCTTGATTTACCATAAATAGTATTACCACGATATAATGGAAATTCATTTTCATCTTGTCCCGTACCTTTTAATCTTTCTTCAATGTTGCTTAATCTTTTATTTATATTAATCATTTGAGTATTAATACTATTTATATCAATATTATTAATATTTGTTGTATTTGTATTTGTATCAATATTTGTTTTATTTGTCTCAATTGATGAATCTTTAGATTCAGAATCTTGATTATATTTTGAAATAGTTAAATAATTACTTAAATTAGGATTAGTATATTGAGGATGAGTATGTTTAGAACTATTTTCTTTTTTAATATAAATATTATTTAAATGTGAATGATTATCTTTAGTATGTTTTTGATTAAATAAATTATCTGCAATATTTTTAAATGTGTTAGGAAATTGATTAATAGTATTTTGAAGAGTTGTTAATAAATTATTATTATCACTGGAAGACATACCAGATTCAAAAAATGATTCTATAATATATTTATTATAATTAATATATATAATTAAAAATATTATAATTATTAGTATAATTGATAAAATTATTATTTTCATATTTAAATTATTAGTCATATAAAAAATGATTAATAGTATAATTAAATGTTAAATGATATTAATTGTTGTTGAATCATTAGCTAAATCAAAAAAAATTAATAAATTTTTAGAGAATGAAGATGAAAAATATATAGTATGTGGTTCATTTGGACATATAGAAAATTTACCAAAAAATAGATTAGGTGTTGATAAAATAAATTGGATTCCAGAATATGAAATAACAAATAAAAAAATAGCAAATGATATAAAAAATAAATCAAAAGATTGTAAATATGTTTTATTAGCAGGTGATAGTGACTTAGAGGGTGATCAAATATGTAAATCAATATCTGATTTAATTGATAAAAATATTCCAAGATATAGAATTATTTTTCATGAAATTACAAAAAATGCTATTTTAAAAGCAATAAATGATAAACATGATTTAAATTTAGATAGGGTTAAAGCTCAAAATACACGTAGAATGTTAGATAGAATAGTAGGTTATGGATTATCTCCTACATTATGGAATCATTTTAATATTAATACTTTATCTGCCGGTAGAGTTCAATCTTGTTTATTATCAATTATTATTAATAAATCTCAAGAAGTTTATAATCCAATTGAAAAAATTAATTATTCAATAAAAGCAGATTTTAAAGATGAATTAATAAATACAAATTATATTAATAAAAATTTATATGATTTATCAAATGATAAAATATTAAATAAAATTAATATTTTATCAGAATATAAAATTGAATATAAAATAAAAGATTCAATTCAAAATCCAGCACCTCCATATACTACATCACAAATACAAATTGATATTGCAAATTTATTTAATATTAATTCAAAAAAAACAATGGATATTCTTCAAAAATTATATGAAAGTTCATATATAACTTATCATAGAACAAATTCAACATGTGTATCTTTTTTATTTAAAAATCTGTGTAATAAATATATAATTGAAAATTATGGTGATATTTATTCAAAACCAAGATCATATGGTATATCTGAAAAAAATCCACATGAAGCAATAAGAGTAGTAGATATTAAAAGGGTTAATATAGATAAAGATGATTTATCAAATAAAATATATAATTTAATATGGAAACGATCAATTAAATCACAAATGTCATCAGCAATTTATGATCAATATGATATATTAATTCATAATGATATAGATTATTTTGAAACTATTAAAAAAAAATTAAAATTTATAGGTTTTTTAATTATTGATAATAAAGAAATTGATAAAACAATATTTAATATTCCAAAAATTACTAAAATATTAAAAATTAAAACTAATTTAACAATTGATAAATTAACTTTATATAATGATAGTACTATAATTAAAATTATGCAAGATATTAATATAGGAACCCCTGCTACATATGCAAGTACAATAACTAATCTTTTTGATAAAGGATATATTGAATATACTACTAATCCATCTAAACAAATTAATCTTATTGAATATTATAAAAATGCTAATAATCCTGATATTATTTCAAAAAAAAATGTTATATTAGATTTGTATACAAAAGGTAATAATAAAATGATACATAATACAGATATTGGTTATAATGTTATTCAATATTTAAATACTATAAGTCCATATATATTAAATAAAGAAACTACTCAAAAAATTGAAGAAAAATTAGAATTAATTTCAAATGGAGAATATAATAATAAAGAATTATTAAATGAATTTAATTTAGAATTAAATAAATCTATAGAAAAATCTAATCAAATTAAACCTATTAATAATATTAATAGAATTATTAATACTAAATATGGTAAAAGTATTTTAACTACTGATAAAAAATATATTAATATTGAAGGATATTTAAAACAATTTAATAAAAAAGATATAACTGAAAAAGAAATTGATTTTTTAATTAATTTACCAATACAATGTAATGAAAAGAATATAATTAATGGTAAATTTGGACTTTATTTTCAATTAACAAATGAATTATCTGATAAAAAAATATCAGAATATGATTTTAATATATTTATTGAATTTATTTCTGATAAAAAACTTAATTATGATATATTATTTAAAAATAGTAATAAAGTTATAGATACAAAATATGGTAAATGTATTTTAACAATAGATAAAAAATTTATTAATATTGATGGTTATTTAAATCAATTTAATAAAAAAGAAATTACAAAAAAAGAAATTGATTTTTTAATTAAATTACCATTTTTGTATAATAATAATTATATTTATAATGGTAAATATGGTCTTTATTTTAAATCAAAAGATAATTTAACTAATATTAAAATTGATAAAAATGAATTAAAAAATATTATTTCAATTTATTGTAATTAATACTTTATCAATATTATCAAAAGTTTTTTTTAAAATTTTTTTATTATTATAATATATTTTTTGTTTTATTTTTTTATTTAATAAAGGTTCTTCTTCTTCATCATCACTATCTTCTAATAAATTTATATAATTTTCAAAATTTATTCTATTACATTTTTCACAAAAATAACCTAATATTTCAATATTATAAAATGAAATAGTTTGAATTTTAGAATTAATTGGTTTATTATTAAAACATTCACCAGCGCATATTTCTTTATTTTTCCATTTTATTAATATTTTTTTATCTGTATTAATAAAATTATTTATTAAATTTTCAAACATTTATAAGATATTATTAATATATAATATATTTTTATATATTATAATATTTCTTCATCAATAATATTTTTTCTTGGTGTTTTTATAATATTATCTGGTTTAAATATCATTTTATCTTTAAGTTCGTTAGTAATTATATATTCATTACTTTTTTTAACTATTTTTATTTTTTCATCTTTTCTATTTTTACAACATTCAAATAATTTATCTAAATTCATATTTATTTTTAATATATAAATATTATATTTATATATTAAAATATTAAAATATTGAAAGATTTCTATATTATATTATAATGGAAATATCATGTTTATATATTCATAAATATAATTATAAAAATATTATAATAATTTTTTATAAATTTAATGATAATATATTTATTGAAATTTCAGAATATTATATTTATAATAATATTAATTTATATTCTAATAGAATATCTAAATTTAGAAATTTAATTTCAATATTTTATAATTCTTTTAATACTCTTAAAAATAAATATAAATTATTATATAATTTTTATATTTTATCTAAAATTTTATCATTTAAATCTATTAATAATAATATTCAAACATTATGTATATATAATTTTAATAATATACTTGAATATTTTTCTTATATTCCTTATAATTTTTTAAATATTAAAAAATATTATAAATTTAATGAAAATATAATAGATGTTACACATATTATTAATAATACTAATTTAAATTTAATTATTAAATTAATTATTAATTTTCAAAATAATATATTAAATAATTTAGAATATGAAATAATGGATATTAATAATAATATTAAATATCAAGATAATTTATTTATAATAATATTAAATTTATATAATATTTATAATTTAAATCATAATATTATTGATATTATTAGTAAATATATATAAAAATATATTAATTATCTGTAAATCCATGTTCTACACTTTCTATTATCAAAAGTTCATATAATCTTGTTTTTGTGTTTTCAAAATTTAAATCACCTAAAGGTCCTATTTCTAACTGATTAAAACAAGTAGCAATTTTTAATTTATAACTAACGTCTGAGGAAAATAATATATATTTATCTGTTTCATATAATATACTTGATCCTGTCCAATATTTTAATAAAAATTCTACAAATTCAATATGATTTTTTGGATAAATTTTTTTTTTATTTCTTGGTTTAATTTTTTCACTATCTATAAATTGTTGAGGAAATTCAACATCATCATTTAAAATTTCTATAAATGCTTTTAATTGGATTGGTAATTCTTGTTGACCAAATCTTTCTTTAATTTTTGGTATTAATATTTCTTTAATTCTGTCTATTGTTAATTCAGTTAGAAATAACATTTTATTAAGTTCAATAACACTTATTTTATTGAAAATAAAATAATTATATAAATTTTTTGAAACTGAATGAAAACCTGCTATAAAACTATTAATAATATCATTATCAAAATAAGAACCTTCATGTGCTGTTTCAATCATATATTTATATAAATTTTCTTCTGTTTCTAATTTATCATTATCATCAAATAATTCATTTATTACAACTAATGAGTTTTCATAATAATATTCTAATGTTCTAAAATTATCTGAATCAAGAGTATAATGATAATAATATTGATGTTGTAATATTTTATATTTATCATTATTAAATGTTCTATTATTATATTTTGTTACCATTCTAAATAATAATGTTCTTGCTAATTTTATTTTTAAACCAGATTTTGCTTTTAATAAAAAAAATACCATTTGTCCTATAAAATAATAAAAATCTTCTAATTTTTCTAAAGAATCATTTAAAATATTTTTAGCATCTTCTAAAGTTAAATTAATATTAGGTATATATATGTCAATATCATTATCTAATTTAATAAAAATTTTGTCTTCAATATTATTTATTTTTGCTGTTAATAAATCTATAAATTCTCTTTGAGGACCACCTAAATCAATTGCTGTTACAGGATCTTCTAAAAATTTTATTTTTAATCCTTTTTCTATCAAAGAATAAGATTGATGTGTTCTTACTTTTAAAAATTTTTTTAAAAATTTTTCATCTTTAAATTTTATAAATAATTCTTTTAATATATTATTTCTATTTGTAATTTCAAGTGTTATATCACCATTAAAAGTATAAGAGTTTTTTAATTTGATTTTTGCTTTTTCTTTTTTTTCATTATCAAATACATGTATTTTTTTAGTATATTTTGAACAATATTTAATTAATTTATTTAATAATTTTTTTAAATCATGTTGTTTTTTTGCTTCTGTTGTTAATTTTTGTGATTCTAATATTTTTTTAAATGTATCAGTACATCTGATATCAATATCATCTTCTTCATTATAAGTATTTGAATTTGTTCTTGTTGATTTTATTTTTGATGATTGTTGTGATGATGATGATAATAATGTTGAATGTGATGGTGATTGTGATAATAATAATGATGGAGATGAAGGTAGTGGTTGTTGTCTTGGTTGTGATGATGGAGATGAAGGTAGTGGTTGTTGTCTTGGTTGTGATGATGAAGATAGTGATTGTTGTCTTGGTTGTGATGATGGAGATGAAGATAGTGATTGTTGTCTTGGTTGTGATGAAGATAATCAATTTATAATATGTTGTGCAGCTGTATTTAATGTTGAAAAATCATCTATATACATATTACTAAATGTATTTCTATTATTTAAAAAAAGTCTTGCTAAGCGTATTTCATTATTATTTTGTTGAGTATTATTATTATTAATATTATAATTTAATAATGAATTATATATCAAATTTCGCATTTCTTCATCAATTTCTTCATTACCTCCTTTATAATTTTTTATATATTTTATAACTTTATCATTAGTACTTCTTGGTCTTCCAGGACCTCTTGGTCTTTCAGGACCTTTTGGTCTTTCAAGACTTCTTTCTTGAATTATTTTTTTACTTCTTTCTTGAACTCTTCTATTTATTCTTGTATTTATTCTGGGTGTCATTTTATTTATATTAAATATTTTATACTGGATTTCTTGGAGTTCTTGGAGTTTTTTGAATATTATTAATCATATTTTTTTTTATTTCTTCAGTTATTAAATCAGTATTATTATGATATTTAATATCATTTTGTTTTTGTATATTTTTTTTTTCATTTTCTCTTTTACATTTACAAAATTCAAATAATTTATCAAAATCCATTTATGTTTTTTTATATAAAAATGATTTTTTAATTTTAAATATATTTAAAATGTTAAATGAAAAACAATTATTAGTTGTTAATTCTGTATTAAAAGGTTTAAATATTTTTTTAACAGGTTCTCCTGGAACAGGAAAATCATATGTATTAAAAGAAATAATATCAAAATATAAATTATTAAAAAAAGGAAATATATATATAACTGCAACAACCGGATGTGCTGCTGTAAATATTAATGGTATAACATTACATTCATTATTTGGAATAAAACCTAATATAAATATATATACATATGTTAATAAATTATTAAAAGTTAAATTTAATAATCAAATTTATAAACAAATTTTTTTTATTGATTTTTTAATTATTGATGAAATATCTATGTTAGATGATAAATTATGTGATAATATTGATTATATTTTAAAAAATATTAAAAATAATAATAAACCATTTGGTGGTATTCAAATATTATTTGTTGGAGATTTTTTTCAATTAGCACCAGTTGAAAATAGTTATTGTTTTAATAGTAAATCATGGAATGAATTAAATCCTTTGTTAATAGAATTAACAGAACCAGTAAGACATAATAATGATATGGCTTTTCAAATAATTTTATCAAAATTAAGATATGGATTAATAAATGAACAAATTTATAAAATATTAAAATTATTAAAAAAAAATAATTTTGATAATGATGAAATTAAACCTACAATATTATATCCTAATAATATTGATGTTGATAAAATAAATAAAGATAATTTAAATTTATTAATTAATAATAATTATAAACATAAAACTTATTATCCACAATTTTATAATATAAAACCAACTAATAATTTTGATATACAATTAACTGAAAATTCACAAATTATGGTAACAAGGAACATATCAATTAATGATCAATTAATTAATGGAACACGTGGTGTTGTTATTACATTAAAAGATAATAGTGTTATCATAAAAACACAAAAAGGATTATATGAAATTAATTATTATATTGATTATATTAATAATAATAATAAAAAATTTATTAAATTTATTCCATTAAAATTAGCTTATGCTATTTCTATACATAAAAGTCAAGGAACAACTATTGATAAACTTAAACTTGATATTGGTAATAATATATTTGCTAATGGACAAGCTTATACTGCATTATCAAGAGCTAAATCTTTAAAAGATATACAAATAATTAATATTAATTATAATTCTTTTAAAACAGATTTGAATATAATTAAATGGTATAATTCACAAGAAAATATTTAATTTCTTTTTTCTTCAGTATTATCAATTTTTTTTTCAGTATTATCAATATTTTCTTCTTTATCAACATCATTATTTTCTTCATCTTCATCTTCTTCTTCTTCTTCTATAAGATCATCATCATCATCATCATCTTCATCTTCATTAATATTTTGTGACATTCCTCCAAATAAATCCATAATATTAGGTGGTTTGAATGGTGGTTTATTATTTGATTTTTTAAGTTCTTCTAAAATAAGTAATAATGTATTATTAATACTTTCAAGTAAATCAGTATCTAATTTTGGCATATTTAATTAATTAATTACTAATTTCTTTATATAAAATAAATATGAAATCGACAAATATAATTTTATTAATAATAATAATAATAATAATAATAATAATATATAATTATAATTTAATATTTAAAGAAAAATATAAAAATTGTCCAAAAGAATGTAATAATAATGATGAATGTGCAATAGGATTAACATGTATAAATAAATGTTGTATTTAATAAAAAATATCATATCTATATATATAAAATATATATAAAATAATTACAATTGATACTAAAAAAGTAATTCTATAAATAAAATAATTATAATTTAAATTAAATAAAGTATCATTATTTGATATATTAATACCCCATGAAGTCATAATAACTAAAATAGGTAAAGCAGAAACAGATACAATATTTAAAATTCTTGAATTAATCATATCATTATATATTGCTTTATTCATAATAGTTTTATCAATTTGTTCATATAATTTAAAAATGTTATTTAATTTTTTTTGATATTCAATATTATTAAAAAATGATATTGAATCTTTAAATTCAAATAAAATAATATTAAAATTATCTAATAAATAATTACTTTTTTTAAACATATAAAAATTCATATTTTTAATATCATTTCTTAACATTATAAATGTTTTCTCTATTTGTGACAAATATTCATTATAATTATCTAAATATTTAATATTATCTTTTTCATAAATTATATCATTATTATTTATTGATATTAATACTAATAATTTTGATAATTTAGGTATTCTATATTCTATATTATTTATTTTTATAATTTCTTCTTTATTTTTTTGAATATAAAAAGGTGGATCATTTAAAATACTATTATCAAAAGAAATAATATAACCTTTTTTATAGTGTTTATTTATAGTTTCACTACTATATATAAATTTTTTATATTTATCATCTCTAATATTCATTTTATTTTATTTTACATAAAGAATATATATATTTATAATTTTAAAATGAAAACAGGTATTTTTATATTTTCAAATAAAATAAATAAAAATAATTTAAAATTAACATTATATTTCTTTTTTAAAAATTATAATTCAATATATAAACATAATATATATATTTTATATGATGATTTTGATGATAATGATATAATTGAAATTAAATCAAGTATTAGAGATGATTTTAAAAATTTAATTAATTTCAAAAAAATTAATCTTTATATACCAGATAATATTGATAATGATAAATTAACTGAAATAATAAATATAGAATTTGAAGATTGGGAAACTATATATCAAAGAAAATTAAATCATTTTTGGTTATTTGATTTTTGGGAAAAAATAGCAATTGATTTTGATTATATTTTAAAATTGGATGATGATTTATTAATTGAAGAACCAATAAGAGAAGATTTTTTTAATATTATAGATAATAGAGCAAATAATATATTATTTACTATGTTAAAATATAAATGTTCAATTGGTTCATATTCTTTTAAAAATTTATTAGAAACAAATTTTAATAATGATATTGAAAAAGTAAATAATAATTTTAATAAAGAAAATATAAATAATAATTTAAATAATTTTAAAAAATTACATAAATTAGTTTTTAATAAAGAATATAATGAAAATGAATTAGAATTATTTAAACCAATAGTTCCATCTGATTCATTAATTGTAATGAGAACTTCATTTTTTACTGGAAATAAAATTAAACCATTTTTAGATAGAATTAAATTATTAGGTTATGTCTTTTATTTAAAATGGGATTTTAACCTTATTTTACCACTTTTAGCAATTATGCATAATAATGATAAAATTACAAGATGTATTTTTAAAGTTTCTAAAGAAATTGATAGATATTCAATCAATAATAATAATAAATTAATTACTAATAAATTATCTAATTATACTGAATCTGGATGTATATCTAAAAAATGATATAAAAAATTATCATATTATAATATATTATGTTTGATTTGAATTATTACAAAAAATTAAAAAATAAAAATTATGTTGAAGAACCAACTGTTGAATTAATTATTATATATGAAGATATTATCTTAAATAAAAAAAAATATAATAATATTGCATTAAAAGAACTTTTTAATTATAGAATTAAAAATCTTGAAAAAATTATAAATGAAAAAGAAATTTTAAAATATCCTGCTTTATATTCTGAACATTTAAAAAATAAAATTAATTATAAAAATATTGCTAAAACTGATGATAATTTATATTTAATATTTTTTTGTAAAAAAATTAATAAATTTGAATTAATTACTAATTCTAATGAAACTGAAAATATTAAAAAACATATTGTTGAATTAGCATTAAAAAATGCTAATTTATTATGAAATATTATGTTCAAATTTCATTTGTTTATATGCATACATTTTTTCATAACTATTAACTATAGGTAAATGACCATCTTTATATCCATAATATTTTTCTTTTGATTCTGATTTTCTATAATTTAAAGTTTTTAATGGTAAAATATCAGGTAATTTATAATTTTGAATAATTTTATTATCAGCTATTAAATATATTGTAGGTGGAATTTTATCTCTTCCATTTGGCATATAATAACTATTTGGATATTTAAATTCAATATTAAATGTTGCTTCATTTATTTTATAAATATTTGGAGTATTTTCAAATGCTATTTCACTTGATGGAAATGGTTGACCACTACCCGAATAATTCATCATTCTATCAATTGGATTTGCTGCTATTATTTTTGCATTTTTATATGGAATATTAATTGTTCCTTTTATTAATACTCTATCATTATTTATTGTTATGTTCATTATTTATAATATATAAATATTATAATAAATATATTATTATATGTTAAAAGCTAATTTTTATTATTATCAAAATATTTATAAAAATAAAATTAATAAAGTTATCAAATTAAATAATATTTTTGATATTCAAAATAATTTTGAATTTGAAGAAATTTTTAATTCTATTTATTATAATAATAATATCAATAAAATACTTAATAATAATAAATTTAATTTTAAATATACAAATAACTTAATTAATAATTTTATTAATTGGTTTGAAAATTATTATATTGGATTTAATTTTTTAACCAAAAATGAATTAATTCATATATTAAAATTTTATAATAGAAATTTTAATTTTAATAATTTTAATATTAATAAACTTATTGAATATTTAAAAAATATTATTTTACATTTTTTATTTAAATTTACTAAATTTTTAAAATATTATTATTATGAAAAATTATTAAATTAAACCTGCTTCACTTGGTGTTAAACAACCACCTGGTAAATTGGTTTTACCTGTATAAGGATGAATCCATGATTTTTCACCTGTTATTTTTTTTATATAATATATTACTCCTTTATCATTAATTTTTATTTTTCTACTTCTATTTTCAAACCATTCACTATCTACAGTTAATATTGGTTGTTCTTCAACTACATCATATAATTTTCTTTTTTTACATCTATATAATTCTTTATCATTACAATATTTAGGAGCAGTTGGTGAATAAGAAATATTATTTAATTCTGTATTTGATTTTTCATCAAAATATTTAGGTATATTGTAATTTGGAGAATATTCTTGAGCACTTGGTTCATATTCAAATAAATATGATTCATCATTTAATGATTTTTTTAAAGAATTAACTAAATTACTAATTAATTTTATATCTTTTGTTTCTTCTATAATATAATTATTTAATTCAGAATTAATTCTTTTTTCATTTCTTTCATTATAAGAATCACTATTATTCCATCCTAATTCATTTTTATCATTTTTATGATAATTATATATATTTTGATTTATTATATATTTATTTATTTTATTACAAAATATTGGTTTTTCATCATCTTTTATATGATAAAAATTACATTTTTTATTATTACAATAATTATTTTTACATTTATCATTATAAAAATATCTACATCTTTTATATATTTGATTTTCATTATCTTCTGGATAATTTATTAAATTGAATGATTTATTTGGAAAATAAATTATAGTTTTTTTAATTGGATCATAATAATGTTCATATTTACTATTTTTACAGTTACATTTTAATAAATCATTTTTAATATTATATGGCATTTTTTATTAATTTAATATTTTAAATTAAATTCATTTTTTATCAAAAAATAATATTTATTTAAATTATATTTGTTCTAATTAAAATAATATAAATGCCTAAAACTACTTTAAATGATAAATTTGATAATATAATTGAAAAAATTCAAAAACAAATTGATAATATTAAGAAATATGATTCAAATTTTAAAAATGATTTTGAACTTAAATGTTATGAACATTATTTAATTCATTTTAATAATGTTAAAAAAAATCGTAAAATTAAAATAAATCAATTAATTTTTCAAAGATTTAATCAAAAATTAGAAGAATTTGAAAAATTTATGAAAGAAAATAAAAAAAAATTTGATAAAATTGTTAAATTAAATTTAGAAATTACAAATAAAACAGATAAAAAAATTATTAATGAATTGATAGATGAAAGAGAATTATTAATACTTAATATTAATAATGATTTTGTTACTTTTCAATATGAAGAAGATTTAAAAGATAATAGTGTTATTCATAATAATAGACAATATAATAAAAAACAAGATAAAAATAGAAGAGAAATGTATAATTTTTTTAAAAAATATGATAAAAATGAATTATTAATACTTAATTTTTTTAAAAAATACGATGAAAATATACCAATTAAAATGAATATTGATGATTCATATGTTGATTTAAAATATGATTCAGAAGATGATATAACACCATTAAATCATATTCAAAAAATATCATTTTGGTATATATATTTAAAATGGATATTATATAATAATAATATTGAATGGAATAAAGCTAAATTATTGGAAGAAACACTTGGAATTCCTATTGAAATTGAACATTATGATAATTTACATCATTTAATTGTAAAATTATCTAATAATAAATTAAATTACAATAAATTATACCAATTAAATCTCGATAATCCTTCAGAATTTCCATTAGAAAATGGGGGTTTTGATAATTTAATTTTAAATGATAAAAAAAAAAAAATCAATATAAAAATTTTATTAGAGAATTTACTATATTTAAATATACACAATTTAATGGTCATCATAGAGATAATTTAGTTGCTTTTGGTGAAGCATTAAAATTATTAGAAAAAAAATATAGAAAACTTTCTTTAAAACATGATAATCAAGAAATATTAATTGATTTTTACAATAAATTAATATTATTAATTGAAGTTTCTATGAATGAAAAAACTGCATCTCAATTTTTTACTAATAAATTTGAAATTGATACTTCATTAAAAAAAAAAGATTTAACAAAAATATCAAAAAAATTTTATCAAATATGGATTCATGATAGAGGTTTTATTTGGGGAGCTAAAAAAGGAAATGATTGGTTAAATAATCCAAGAACAAAAGGAACCCCCGGATATGCATCATTAAGAGGCTTTTTAATGGGATTATCAAGACCAATGTTAATTTTTAAACAAAAATATAATAAAAATTTAGATTGGGGTAGATTTAAGCATTATGATTTTATTATTAATTATGATTCTATTCCAAAAAATAAAATTTATACTAAAAGTTTTATACCAAAATTATTAAATAAAAAAACTTTCTATAGTGAATCAAAAGATCAATATATTGATCCTATGGATGCTACATATGCTGATAATTTTGATAAAAAAGATAGATCTAAATCATCGTCAATTCATAAATCTTCTTCATTATCTTCTTTACCAACAAAATCATCTGGATTTAAATATTCATCAAGTGATCCTATGCCTGAGGATTAATATGTTGTTTTTTATCCTATAGCTGATATTATACCTGATCCTTAATCTGATCCTGAATTTTATAGGAAATGGATAAACGATAGTAAATTTTTTAAAAAAAAAAATAATTTATTTTTTGATACAAAAACTACATCTAAATCATTATCTTTTCTAAAAAGTAATTCATTCTAATAAAAAAAAATTAATTAATATGAAGATAATTTTCATACAAAAATAATATCTAAATCTTTTTTTAATAGTAATTTATCTATTTAATAACTTCTACCATCACCTAATCCATTTGGATTAACTTCTTTTCTATTACAAGAAATTTCATTACAACTTACTACATATCTTTCTGGATGAACTATATCTTTATTCACTATATTTTTACATGGAACACAATCAGCTACATCATACAAACTATTATTTCTTTGACGTTCCATCTCTTTTAATGCATTTTGTTGTAAATACATTCTTATATTATAAGAACTTAAACCCATATTATTTTTATTTAATTGATTATTTAAATCTTGATTTACACCACATCGTGTTTTATAATCTGTTGTTACTCTACCATCTGCCATCCACATTGGACATGAACTTTCATTTTTTGAAACAGAACATCCACTATTACAACTCATTTTATTTATTATCTAATATTTTAAATTTTTATATAAATACAATTATCTTCTGATATATATTCCAATAATTTATTATCTATTATATTATTTTTATTATCAAACTGTTCCAAATCTTTATCCATAAAAATATCATTATTTATTATTTCTATCTGATTTACTATCTCATCTTCTCTTTCTTTTCTTGAATTATTTCCATAATTACATATACTATTTTTTCCATTATAAACACTATTAAATATACTATTTTCCAATATTATTCTTTTTTTTATATCTTCCTTTTTTTCATAAAATTTTAATAATGGCTTATATTTTATTTCCTTATTTTTTAAATTATTATATATATTATCATATTCATCGATTTTACCTATTATTTCATTATATTCTTCATTATTTGGTAACATTATCAATTTATTTTTACATTTATTTAATTCATTATTTTTATTATTTATATCATTTATTGATATATTATAATCATTCAATTTACATATCTTATTTACATTCTTTTCTTCATTTATAAAATTATTATTATTTCTATCTATATTTTTTAAATTTTCTCTATATTTATATATTTCTTTTAATTTTATATTTAAATTTCTCATTATTAATTTATAATTTTTATCATTTGATTTATATATTTTATATAAAGATTTTTTATTTTTCATATTTATTACACATTTATTTATTTCATCCTTTATCTCTTCTATCAAATTATCCTTTTTTATATTTAATTCATCTATTATATTTTTTCCATTTTCTCTTTCATTTAATTTTCCTATATTATTTTCAATTTTATCAATTTTATCTTCTAAATTTAATATATTATCAGTTATATATATATTATTTAAACCTATTAATGATAAATCAAATTTTATATTCAGTTTTTCTTTTAATTTTATATCATCACATATATCTTTTTCTATTATATATACTTCTTTATCCACTAACATTGATACCAACTTTATTACATATTTATCATTTGATATACTTAAAAAATTTTCACTAAATAATACACCATTATCTAACTCTTTAAATATCTTATTATTTTCTAATTTACATATTCTTATTTTTATTACACTTATTTTTAAATCTTTTAAATTATTTCTTTTATTCAATTTTTTACATTCTATTCTTAAAAATTTATCATTTACATTTATATTATTAACTTCATTTATAAAAAATCCTTTATTTTTACATATTTCTTCTTTTGTTTCATCAAACATTTTATCAAAATATATATTGTAATTTTCATCCTTTTCATCCTTTTTACTATATATCTTATCATTACTATTACTATAATATTTATTTACTTTACATGATAACCAATTTTTTGAATTACCTAAATATTCTTCTGCATTTTTACTACCAAATTTATCATCATCTTTTGTCTTAAAATATCTCTTATAATTATCATCCTTCATTTCCAATTTATTCAATATATATTTACATTTTCTATCAAATAAATTATGTCTTTCTTTTAAATCATATACTTTCATTAATACATTTTTTATTTTATTTTTATCATCCATTTTTGCTATATTATATAATAATTGTAATTCACCCATATTACCATATTTTGATTTACAATAATCATTATCTATAAATTTATATAAATAACATTTATTCATATCATTGAAATTTTCTATCTTATTATCATAATAATATATTAATATTAATATTATTAGTAATACCACTACGAATATTATATTTTTCATTTTATTATATATACTTATATTTAAAAAATATATTTATTATTTATAATAATATGTCAATTGATGATATACAATATTTAAAACAAAATAGTTTTAAACAATCATATTCTTTTATTATTGATTCTAAAGATAGAAATTATCTCGATTTTAGAGATCCCAATAATTATACTATTACATTTGATGAACCATTCAAAAATGTTTTTGGTCTTGAAGTTATAGATGCATCTGTTCCTAAAACTATGTATAATATTGATAAATATAATAATAAATTATTTATTAAAATTAATAAACCAAATAATTCAAATTTTATTAATGAAACTATTTATAATGATCAATTTGAGGAATTTGAAATTAAAGAAGGAGAATATTCTATTTCTACTCTTATTAAACAAATTAATAATGAATTATATAAACAATATCAAAATGATATTAAAATTAATGCTTTATCTACACCTCCTGAAATAACTAATAAAATACAATTTAAATCACAATATCAATTTATTTTAAATATGAATAAATCTACTATTAATAAATCATTAGGTTTTGATCTTACACAAAATGATAATCAAAATCAATTTTTTCAATATATACCTGAAATTTCTAATGATATTACTAAATATAAATTTTTTTTAAGTAAACAAAATAATCAAGATAATCAAGATAATCAACATTTTATTACTTCTCCTGGTATTGTTGATCTTATTGGAGAAAAATATGTTATACTTAATTGTCCTGAAATTGAAGATCATTCTACTGTTTCTTTATCATATTCTAAACATAATTTAGGATTAGCCAGATTTAAATTAGGAATTATTGGTTATAATGATGAAAATATATCAATTAATAAAACTAAATTAAGAGAATTTCATCCTATTGGTAAATTTTCAAAAATGACATTACAATTTAAAACACAACAAGGATTTTTATATGATTTTAAAGGCACTAATCATAATATTACTTTTAATATTCATTATTATCAAGCATATGATATTAATCAATTTAATAAATCAATTCTTAATCCTAATTATAATCCAAACTTTTTAAAATATAAAATTGATTATCAACTTAATAATAATTCTAAATCTGAATCTGAATCTGAATCTGAATCTGAATATGAATCTGAATCTGAATCTAAATCTAATTCTAAATCTGAATCGGAATCTAAATCTGAATCTGATTAATAAAAAAATAAATTATATTTTTATTTATTTATTTTTTAATTTTGATATTATTTTACTTATATTTTTTTTATTATTAAAATATTCTTTATTTTGTGACATATATTCTAATATTTTATCATCTGTTTCACCTTTTCTTAAAGCTTTTAATATATAAGCTTCTTTGTTTTCACTTTTAAAATTTTCTATTTTATTATCCATATTTTTACATACTATATATATTCCTATTAAACTTATTAATACTAAAATTATTATTGTTAATATTATATTATTTAATAATATACCCATTATTTTACTTTATTATATTATAATAAAAGAAAACTACTTATTAAATATGTTTGATGGAACTGACTTAAATCTTGTTTATGGCGATATGAATCAAGATATGTTATCACCACCACAAATGCAATCTAATAAACCTGTAAAACAAGCACAAATTCCACCTGATACTAATTATAATGTACCTGATGATGTTTATCAACAACAAGAACCTAAAGTTATATACAAACAAGAACCTTCTTTTTGGGAAAAATTAGGTAATAATAAAAATGAAGTTTATAAATTATTTCTATTTGCTTTAGTTATTTTACTTGCTATTGCTATTGATAAATTTATATTCTTTTATTTTAAATCATATTTAGATGATACTATACTTAATTCTACTAATGAATTCTTATTCAGATTATCATATCCTGTTTCTATTTTAATTGTTTTATGGATACTTAAAACATTATAATTTTTTTATTTTTATTTATTAAATAATGTTAAACATATTTAACTATATAATCAAAGATATACCAGTAAATATTCAAATTAATATATATTTTTATTACTTATGTCTATTTATTTTATTATTATACATAATTTATATTATTATTAATGTTATATTTACATTTATATATTTATCCAAATTTACTACATACAATAATAAACAACTTTATATATTATTAACTGAATATTATCAAGCTAAATATTACTCATTTATTACTAAAGATCTTACATACTATTCTGGACAAACATTTACTGATATTATTAATAACTTAATCGGTAATACCAGTATTATTACTATTATTGATATTATATTCAATATTATTTTTATTTCTTTTATTATTTATATTATTTATACATATAAACCTATTTATTAATTTATATTTATTAAATAAAATGGACTATTATTATCATATTTTATATATTTTAACCATATATTTTATTATTAGATTAGTTTTAAATATTTTACAATTATCACTTGTTAATTATAATACTATTTCTATATTATTACAAAATACTGATGAAATTTTTAACATTTATATTGATAAAAAATATTTACAATTATCCATATTTGATAATATTACTAATAAACCTTTAGACTATAATAACCTTTTTTCTATTAATGATTATATTATTATAAAAAAAGATTTTAACCAATTTATTCAATATTATAATGATATACAAATTAATAATGATATTAAATCATTATATCCCACTAATACTAATATCTCTATTGAATTTTTACAAAAAAAAGCTATTTTTACTTATTTATTAATTGATTATGATAATCTATATAATAAAAATAATAAATTAATTAATATGTTTTTTAAAAATAATTACAATAATTCTTTTTATCTTATGACACATAATTCTACTAAACTATTTTCTTCAACATTTGAAAATACACTTAATAAACTCAAAAATAAATTAAATATTACTGATAAAATTAAACAAGATATTAGCAATGATATTAACTTATTTAATAATTTACTTTTTAAATTAAAAACTAAATTTAATATTACTAATTATATTTATTATACTGATATTATTACCATATTCTTTTTATTATTATTATTTATTCTATTTATATTTTATTTTATTAATAATATTTTTATTAAATTTTTTATATTTTTAATACTATTTTTTATTGTATTTATACTTATTAATAGAGATCCTAATATTATTATTATTATTTTATCTATTATTTTAATTTCAATTATTTATTATTATAAAACTTCTAATCAAATATTCTAATTATTATATCAATTATAAAATAAAATAACAAAAAAATGAATTCTAAAATAGATAAAATTAAAAATCAAGCATCTAAACTAAAAAAAAAATTTACAGATAAAACTGATTCTCTTTCAAAAGGTAAAACTGCTGAATTTCTAAAAAATAACGTTCAGAATCTTTTAAAAACTAAAACTGGTCAATTTCTAAAAGAAAAAACAGAAGATTTTTTACAAGGCAAAAAACAACAAAATTTTAAACCTAATCAAGTAGATTTAAAAAATGATCAAGTAGATTTAAAAAATGATCAAGTAGATTTAAAAAATGATCAAGTAGATTTAAAACCTAATCAGCAAGATTTAAAACAGGATCCTATACATATTCTTGATGACCAAATTTTAAAAGATAATATTAAAACTTTATTTATTTATATTATTATTACTATTATATTTATGCTTATCTTATTTTTTATTATTTTATTATTATTTTTTATTATTATATTACCATTACACATATTTTTTAATAAACTTTCTGATAATTCTTGGAATAATATTTCTAATGTTCCTTTATTTAAATTATATAAATACCACTTTATTAACTATTTATTCCATAATACTAATAATATTAATTTTTCATACATATTTTATAATGACTTATTTTATTATAATTCTTTTAATATTTTATTAATTTTATCATTCTTTTTATTACTTTTACTATTTATTTCATTTATATATTATTCTTTAAGTTTAGTTCTTTCTATCCCTCTTGATCAAAAATTTCATGATAATTTACCTGATAATTTTACTCTTTTTAAAATTGTTTTATATATTACTATTATTACTATCATTTTATGGTATATTAATAATATTGCATTTAATACTATTATTTATAATAAAATTAATAAAATTTACATTAAATCACAAGAGTTTGATGTATTAGTTAATGAATATTTTATTAAAAATGATAATATTACCAAAAATATTCTTAATTCATCTATATCAGATAAACTTTCAGAATATATTAAACAAAATTATAATCAAAATATTTTTATTAATTATTATGATAATAAAATTGAAGTTCAACAAATTATTTTTACTTTCTTTTTATCCAAATATATACAACATACTTATATTGAAGTTCATGATACTTCTAATTATAATTTTAATATTGATAATAAAATCAAAAATTATCTTAAAGATCCCATTAATTCACAAGACACTTTTATTGGCTTTTTATGTGATAATATCAAATTTAATGAATTTGTTTATAATAATTTTAAAACTATTCATGATATTATACCACCAGATTTTATTACTGATGATAATAATAATAATATTAATTGGAATATAATTCAACAAGATTTTGAAACAGATTTTAATTTCTCTTATGATGACTATAATTTTGATATTACATATTCAACCGTTATGTTTTTTATTTCTTTAATTATTTCTATCATTACTATTATATTTATTATTAATTATATTAATAATTAAAATTATTAACAATAATTAAAATATGGAAGATATAGAAGATAAAAGTATTACTTTTTTAAAACAACATATTCAAATTATTTTAACTTTTATTATATTTATTTGTTATCTTTCATATTATTATTATATTACTTTATTTAATATCAATTTTAATATTCATAAAAAATGTAATAAATCACATCTTTATTACTTTTATACATTTTATAAAAATTATAAATCTCAAATTAAAAATTCTTTAATATGTATAATATTTTTTAGTTTAATATTTTTATTTATAATTTGTTATTTAAAAAAAAAAGAAATAATTAAGAAAAAAAATTTGTTAATTATACCTTCTTTAATTACTATTTTAATTATATCTATAATAATTATTCATAATTTAATTGAATCAGATTCAAATGACGATATTAATGAAATTACAAAATTTTATGAAAATCATATTTACAAAAATAATGTTAATAATGTTAATTATATATATCAAATTATTAAAAAATATAATCATATTTTTAATAATTTTTCTAAAATAGATAATAGTAACTATTATATTTTTAGATTTTCTAAAATATATACTCTTACATCATCTATCGATGATACTTATCATCAAATTATTTTAGATTCAAATGATATTAATGAAATTAAAAATAAAATAATTGATAATCAAATAATATTTGATAATAAAGATTTTAAATATTTTGATTTAAAATCAATTAATAATACAAACAATTATATAACTATTGATAACATAAATTATATTCCGGCATATGATTATGGTTATTATTCTTATAAAATTCATAAAGATAATATTAATAACATTATAAATTTAATTAAAATTTATAATGATATAATTAATAATATATATAAAATTGATATTAATAATCACATTCATATAGAACATGAAGAATTATTTAAATATATTAATTATAATAAAAAAGATTCTGAACAAAATATATTTAATTATACTTTGATAATTCCCCCTATTCTCCCTATTGAATTATCATCACCGGAGTGGAACTCATTAAACATTGATGATTTTACACAAAATAACTATATTAGTTTTTATGACAAATATTTTAAATCTACACCAGATACAGATAATTTAAAATGGGAACAAATTACAGATGAATTAGATGAATATCAAGAATATACTAATACTCATAAAAAACAATCATTAATTAACCTTTTAACATCTAAAATTAATTCTAATTTTTCAATAGAGAATAAAGATAATGATAATATCATATTTGATATTATATTTAATGGTACATCTAATACTGATAAAAATATTGATAATACATTTTATGATAGAAACTTTTTAGAATTATTTTCTGGTAATAAAATTTCATTCTTTTATTTATCAGATTTAATACTTATTTCTATTATTATTATTATATTTTTATTACTTTATATTGATAGAGATAAATATTTACCTTTTTTAACTTCTTATAAATTTTTTATTATAATAATTTTAATAGTTATAATAAACAAAATATATAATTATTAAAATGGATCAACCAGCTAAAAATAAATTAGATACTATATTTGATACTGACTTTTATAATGGATTAGATTATGGTAATAAACTGTTGCAAATTTTAATTTTCTTTATTATTTATATATGGTTAATATATTATATCTATTCTTTAGTTTCATTTTATCAGTATTTTACATCATATTCACAATATACTGGTTATATTAAATCATGTGATAAAAATGAAATCGAAGAAATTAATAACCTTAAACCTATATTATTAAAACATAATACTACAGAAAAATATACATGTATTATTACTATTATTATATTTGTTATTTTAGTTCTTATTTATTCTTATATTCTTTTTGATAAAAAAGATGATTTAAATATTTCTAATAATATTATATATTTAGAGGAATATATTCATAATAGTAACTCATATTATTTAATAATAGTTATATACATAATATTTTTATTATTAAAAGCTTCATATGATAATGAGAATATTCTTAATAAAAATCATGATATGTCGTTTAATATTGTATTTAATTTCCTAATATGTTGTTTTTTACTTTCATTAAAATTAAAATTTAAATCTCATCTAATATTTATTTTAATAATTCTTTCAATTATTATTAATTTTATTTATAATTATATATCTTATAATGAAGATGCAGATACTAAAAATTTTACTAATAAAAAAAAAATTAATCTTGATATTATTATGAATTTAATATTATATTTTTTTGGTATTATTATTTCAATTTCTTTATTGCTTACCGATGATTCATTCAAATATTCTAATTTAATAAAAACATTTATACATTTATTTATTTTAATCTTTATTATTACATTTTTCTTCATTATAATACATTATTCAAAATTTAATAACACTTTATATAATTATGATGGATTTTTTGGTATTAAAACACACCATAAAAATGATGATATTAATGATAGAAATTTTATTGACGATTTTACAACTACATTTTATGTTTTGTTTATTGTTTCTACTATTGCAATACTACTAATAATTAAAAAAAAAAATAAAAGTAGTGAATTTGATTATATACTAAATATTTTAACTATGTTTTTAATATTTACTATTTTATTATTTATTACTGGAGGCTTATATAAAGGTTATAAACAATATATTGATTTTACTCAAGATTCTTATGATTATAAAAAAAAACTATATCAAAAAAATATAGATTTATATAATAATAAAATTGAGTATTTAGAATGGGAACAAATTACAAATCCAGATCAATTTGAAAAATATACTAATGTTGATAAAAAAGATTTATTAATTACCCTTTTAAAATCTAAGAGGGAAGAGGCGGTGGCGGCGGCAGCCAAAATTAATCCTGAATTAAAAAAAACCGAATGGGAAAAATTAAACATTAGGGATTTTAGAGATTATCACTATCTTATTGTTGATAGTAAATATTTTAAACCTGTAGGAATATCACCATATCCTTCTAAATGGGAACAAATTACAAAAACTGGATTAATTGAATCTAATAAATATACTAATACTGATTTAATTAAACTTACTGATTTAATTAAACTTTTAGAATCTAAAATTAATCCTGAATTAAAAAAAACCGAATGGGTAAAATTAAACATTACGGATTTTGACGATGATCACTATGTTAAAATTTTTGACATATATTTTAAACCTCAAACGATATTACCATTTCCTTCTAAATGGAAACAAATTACAGGTGCAAAGTACGTGGTGTCGTGGAAAGAATATATTAATGATGATTTAATTACCCTTTTAAAATCTAAAATTAATATTGATATTATATTATCAAAAGAGGAGTGGGTCACTTTAGATGAAGGTACGTGGGACTATTTAAAAATTACGGATTTTACACCAATTAACTATATTATTGTTAATGGCAAATATTTTAAACCTAAAAATACTTATTTTGATGATATAATTAAAAATTATAAACAAATTAATAATGATTTTGAAAACTTTAAAATTAAAGTTTTTTCTTTATACAAAGATATCACCGAAAATTATTTTATTTTAATTGGTAATTATGATACTTCTCATGAAAAAAAAATTGATTCATTTATAAGTGATTTAGATATTTTTTTAGAAACATCTAACGATCCGGTGGCTATAAAGCATAAAAAACTAAAATACAGTATTGATGTAGAAAATTATATTATTAATAATATTTCAACTAAATATTATCCTATAAGTTATACTCCATTAAAAGTTGATGAAGATGAAGATCAAGATACTAATAAACATCGTATTAAAAAATATGAAGAACAAATATATAATCAAATAACTAATTTATTTGCTTTTATTATTATTACTACTTTAATAATTTCTATAATTATGTATTCTTATTTAAAAGAATATTCATATTATTATAATATTTATAATTTATTCTTAATTTTAATTACTATTTCAATTATTATTATTATTATTATTGATATTTATCTAAAAAATATATTACATTAATTTAAATATAAATGACTAAATTTAAAAATAAAAATAAAAAAGGTGGTCAAGATTTAATTCAAAATCAAAGAAACAAAATTTCTAATATATTACAGGTTTCTGATAATAAAAATATAACAAAAATGTTTAATATACTAAATAAATTAAAATATACTGATCAAATTAAAGAGAAAAAAACTATTATTAATGATATTAAAACAACTATTCAAAAACTTACTATTGATAATACATCAAATGCTAAAATTGATTTATCAGATTTAGATTTAGATTTAGATTTTGATATATATAATATTAATACTATTAATAATATTACAGATTTTCAAACTTTAAACCAATTTATCACAACATTAAAAAATAATATTTATTTTTTACAGAATTTAAAATTTGATAATTCAAAATCTGTTAATATTATTAACATATATTTTAATAAGACTTATTTAGAAACTAAATTTAATGATAATGATGATGATATCAATATTGAAGACATATTATCAGATACAATAAAACAAAAATTTACAACAGAATTTTTAACTGATTTAAATGATTTAAAATCAAAATTAGAAACATTATTAGAAACATTAAAAAAAAAATCAGATACAGATACAACAAATTTAGATAATATACAAAACAAAATTTTTGATAAAATTAACAGTATATTTAACGAACAATCTTTATTATTAAAAATAAATAATATACAAAAAAAACCGAATATAACATTTGATTCAAAAATATCTCAAATAATAGATCATATTATTTTACATTATAATAATTCAGAAAAAATACAAGGAGGCGTAGCAAATAATGAAAATGAAAATGAAAGTGAACAAATAATTATTAAAATGAAAAAAATTACAGAAAATTATGAAATTAATCAAAATTTTTTTAATTTACTTAAACAAATTTTAAATAAAATATTAATTAATTTACATGGAATATCAATATCATTATCAGATACAAATAAAAAAAAATATATAAATAAAATAAACAAAATTATTTCTAATATAAAAGACGAATTAGAAGGATTAAAAAAATTTTTTAATAATGATGTCCACAAATTACCAGATTTAATTCTTATATTAAATCTGGTATATAATTTAAATACTAATAACATTGATTTATTAAAAAAAAAAATTAATAAAATTTTAGAACAAATTGAATATCTAACTGATGATTCTAATAATAAATTATCAGAAATTATTGATTTATATGACATATATGACAACAACACGAATACGCAACAAAATTTACACAATTTAGAAATAAAAATTGATGAATATAAAAACACAAATAATAATGCTACTCTATTACCTTTTAAAATAGAAACAAAAACAACAAAACAACAGGTACCACTTACAAATGATCAAATTAGATCTTTATATAATGGACAATTTGCTAATGCAAAAAAACTTGAAGATTATAATTATTTATCAAAAATTATTTATGCCAATAATATATTTAATGAAAAAGATACACAAGAAGGTACTATGAAAGAACAAATTTGTTATGTAGATCCAGCAAATGGTGAAGTTGAAAAAGGTAACAAAATAATGGATGGACCGGTTGGTGGATTATCTAAAAAAATATATGAAAAAATTAAATTTATAGATGAAGATGAAGAAGATAAAGATTTATTATCCATTTTTAATAAAAAACTAAAAGATATAGGTGGTACAGATGATGAATTTAATAAACAATATGCTACAGTATTAGCTAAAATAACTAACAAGTTTAATATAACGAAAAAATATAATGAAATTATATCCTATAACATTAAAAAAAGTGATAAAAAAGTTGGTATATTAAGTATTGCAGGACCTAACGGTAACTATATAAAAGAAAAAAAGGAGTTTAAGAACAAACTATATAATGTTTACATAAAAATTTTTAATAGTTTCGAAGAAAAAGAAAACGAATTTAAAGAATTTAGAATTCCTTTGATCTCTTCTGATATATTTAGTGGTGAACATGACGTTATATTATTTACAGCTAATATACTATATAAGCTGTTTATTGATTTATTTAAAAAAAATAAGAAAAATATGCTAGAAAAAATAAAAATATATTGTGCTGATGCAGAAAAAAAAGATAGAATTATAAAGTTAATTAATGCACTATACGAACTTAGTCACCCAGCACAAGCACAAACACCAGCACAAGCACAAGCACCAGCACCAACACCAGCTCTACAAGAATCAGACACAAATTTACTGGTACCAACAGCAGCTGCAGCGCTTCGTTCAGTATCAGAAGCACAAAAAGACTTAAAATCAGTAACAATAAATTTAGAAGAATTAGAAAAAAACATAAAAAAAAAAGAAGAAAAATTAGTTGATGTTAACTGGTTAGAAAATTACCCAAAAGCAAAAGTAGCAATGATAGAAAATAGAAAAAAAGAATTAGGACTATTAAAAGAAAATGCAGCAAAAGCAAAATTATTAAAAAAAAAAAAAGAAGAAAAAAAAAAAGAAGAAAAATTAAAAGAAATATATAAATATAGAGAAAATTTAAAAAAAAAATTAAAAGAGGTCCCCAACACACCAGCAGCACAACCAGCACCACCAGCAGCGCCGCCGGCAGCACCACCACCAGCAGCAGAAGTAGAAGCACCGGCAGCACCGGCAGCACAAAAAAAAAAAACTTTTGATTTAGTGAAAGAATTAGCTAACGAGGGATTAGAAAATATATTTAACGTAGCAGCAGCAGAAGTAGAAGCACCAGCAGCAGAAGTAGAAACAGCAGCAGAAGCAGCAGCAGCAGCAGCAGCCAATACTCCTCCAGGTGACTTTGAATTATATACAGTAGCTGAAGGTGGAGGTTTAGATCAAAATAAATTTGAAGATTTAAATAAGCTTAATTATGAAATTTTAGAAGATAATGAAACGGAAATTGAAGATGAAATTAAAAATTTAAAAAATAATAAATTTAATGATTTTGAACAAAAAAATAAAGAAAATTTACAACAAGGATATAAAGAACCTATTGATGATAAATATAAAGCATTTTTAAATGATGTTGGATATAATGAAGATATTAATAATATTAGTATTAATAAATTAAGAGAATATATATATAAAATACAAAATAATGAATTTTATTCAGATTCAAAAATTAATAATCAAGATATAATATTATTTATAATAATAACATATGTAATTAGATTTATAACTTTATATTTAATATTATGGTTAATTGATATTGATATTATCAAATCAATAGAAACAGGATTAGGATTTTATATTTTTATTTACTTAATAATATTTTTAATTATATTTTCTATTGTAAATATTTCAAAAACACCTACATCATTAAAATCAACATTTTATTACTTTTATAATGAATCAAATAATAATAATTCAAGATTTTTTGTTCATATAGGAATAATATTTATGATAGGTTTAATACCTTTTATTATTTCAATTAAAGACTTTGAGAATAAATATTCTGATATTTATTTGGGGCAAGATGAAAAACGTAAATTATATAAAGTTATAAATTTAATTAGTGCTTTAAGTTGGCTATTATTAAGTATTTTGGCTTTTTACTTATAAAAAATCTTTTAAATAATTTAAATAACTAAATGAGACATAAACATACTTTAGAAACAGATGAAAAGGTAAAAAATAGATGTATAAAAAAAAATCAAAAAACAGATGAATGTATTGATAAAAATACATTATCTGTAGCTTTAAAAAATTTACTTTTTGAATTTGAAACAAAAATAAAAGATAAGGAAACAAACCTTGATTATATAGAAGATAAATTCAATATCTTAAAGAATTTTGTTAAAAATGAAAAATTAGGTGGTGATCCAGGTAATCCAGATAATACTATATTAGATGATGAAAATACAATTAAAGAAATTATAGAACAATTTTTATATTTAACAAAAACTCCTGATTTTATTACTAAAATTAAAAATTTTTTAGAAAAAAATAATATATTTAAAACAGGTTCAGAAACAGGTTCAGAAACAGAAACAGAAACAGAAACAGAAACACAACAAAAAATAGAATTAGCAGAACAAGCAGTTAAATCAGCAAAAACAGAATTCGAATTAAAAGAAAAAGAGCTAGAAAATTTTGAAAAAGAAAAAGCAACAAATTCAGAATTCGGATTACAAGAAGAAAAAGAACAAAAATTAGAAAAACTAAAACTAAAACAAAATCAAGAAGAAATAGTAAAAAAAGCAGAACAAGAATTAGAAAAACTAAAAGAAGCAAAAAATAAAATAAAAAATAAAGCAGAAAAAGAAAAAAATCTAACAAATAAATCTTTTGAAATAAAATATATAGATAATGATATGTTTGTATCAGATTTAGATTCAGATTCAAATTTATATAAATTAAAAAAAGAATATTATTTTAATATTGATTATTATAAATCTCAAGCACAATTTGAAGAATTTAAAACACAATTAAATCAATTAAATGAACTTAAAAAAAATTATCAAGATTTAATATCAAAATTTGAATCTGCAATTAAAGAATTTAAAAATAAGAAAACAAATTTAGAAAAATTAATTAATACTTATTTTAAAAATTCATTATTAAAAAAAAGAGAAATATTAACTAAATTTGACGATTTTATAAAAAATATTACAAAAAATGTAAATAATATAAAAGATATTCCTCAAGAATTAATAAATTATCTTACAGTAAAAAAAATAAGTATTCAAACATCTTTAATTGAAAAATCATTTCCAGATTTTAAGAATCCAAATAAAATAGATTTTGAGAAATTAACTATAAGCTCTGAACATGATATTGATGCAAATAAACTAATAAATTTTCCACAAGATAATACAAAATCATTTAATATATTATCAATTATAGATGATAAGGATAAAACATTTAATTTAGAACCAAGAGACAGAAAAATAGTAGGGAATATGACAAAATTTACATATAAAATGACAAATAGTGAAAATAAAAAATATAATCATAAATTGATTATATCAATTATAAAAAATAATAATACAAAATATAGAATACAACAAATTGAAGCTGAAATAGATAGAAATATACAGCATGAGACAAGAGGTGGTGAAAATCAACAAACAGGTGATGAAGGTATAACTCAACAAGAACGAGTTAATAATGCAAAACCGAAAGGATCAACTGAAATAAAAGGTTTAAATGAAGTATTTTTAAATTTACAAAAAAAGAATGACTTTGTAATAAAACAAAAAATAAGAGATGGTGTTGATGTATCAGGTGTAAATTCAAAAGATATAGAAAAAGGAGATGTGGGTGATGATATTATTGAAACATTAGTATTAGATTATGAAAGAAAAAAGCAAAATGTAAAAACAATGGATGAAAAGGAAAGAATAGATAGAGAATTTTTAGAAAAGGTAAATGGATTAGGATTAAATTTAAATGAAATTTTTGAAGTAAATTTGATGGATAAATTTTATTTTATTTTGTATAGTTTAGTTTTACATATAATAACTTATTCAATAATAGAAAGTTTAATAATGAGTAGTAATCTTAATAGTTTAGTATCTATAATGGGTATTTATAGTTTTTTATATGTATTATTAATAATATTGTCATTAGGTATAATTCATATATATGGTTATAGAGGAAAAGTTTTTTTAAATTATTTAAATTTAGATCATAATTTTTATAACATAATTGGTCATTTTATAATAGTTGCTATATTTTTTGGTATAATTTTAATATTATCTCAATATATAAATACAGCAAATATTGAAAATGAAGATGAAAGAGTAAAAATGTTATATAGAATAGAAATTATAACAGGTGTAATGTTTGTATTTACTACAATGTTTATATTAATATTATAAAGTTTTCATATAATTTAATAATTTTTTTTTATCATTAAGAATTTCAATGTTATCAATAATTTTTAATTTTTCTGAAATATGAGGAATATTTGTATAAAAATCATTTGAAAGATTTAATATTTTTTCTGAATTATTAGAAGAAAACATAATAATATTTTCTAATATATTTAATATATTTTCTCCTTTATTTATTTGATTTAAAGATAAATGTCCAAGTGGAAATATATCATAATCATACATTTTTATGATAAAATATCAATAAAAGATTTCATTTTTTATTATTTAAGTTTTACATAATAATTTTATTGATAAAATTAAGTATCGATCATTTATTATTATTTTCTCATAAATATATGATCATAATTTTATTGATAAAATTAAGCATCGATCATTTATTATATTTTTCTGATAAATATAATCTTTAATATGATCATATTTTTATTGATAAATTATACTTTCGTGATCATTTGTAAATATTTTTGTAAGTTTAACAGAATAATTATGATCATATGAAATGTTATATTTATCAGAAAATAATTATTAAATGATCGATGCAAAATTTATCAATAATTAAAATAAAAAATGTTTGAATAGAGTTCATAAAAAAAGTTAAAAATAAAAATTAAAAATCAAAAATAAAATTAAAATTAGAAATTAGAAATTAAAAATAAAATTTAAAAATTAAAATTAAAAATCTAAAATTTAAAAATAAAATTTAAAAATTAAAATTAAAAATCTAAAATTTAAAAATCTAAATGTTTTTCTGATAAATATAACATTTAATATGATGATAATTTTATTGTTAAATTTTTGCATCGATCATTTGTAATGTTTTTCTGATAAATATAACATTTAATATGATGATAATTTTATTGTTAAATTTTTGCATCGATCATTTATTATATTTTTCTGATAAATATAACATTTAATATGATCATAATTTTATTGTTAAATTATACTTTTGTGATCATTTATAAATTATATTGTAAGTTTAACAGAATAATTATGATCATAATTTTATTGTTAAATTATTGCATCGATCATTTGTAATGTTTTTCTGATAAATATAACATTAAATATGATCATAATTTTATTGTTAAATTATACTTTTGTGATCATTTATAAATTTTATTGTAAGTTTAACAGAATAATTATGATCATATCATTTATAATTATTATCAGAAAATAAAAATAAATGATCGATGCAAAATTTTATCAATAATTAAAATAAAATATGTCTGAATAGAGTTCATAAAAAAAGTTAAAAATAAAAATTAAAAATCAAAAATAAAATTAAAATTTAAAAATTAAAAATAAATATTAAATTTTATTATTGATAAAAAATTATAATGTTTTGAATAAAATGAAAATATGTTGTGATAATAAGTATGCTTTAGAATCATTATTAATAGATTCATTAATAATATTTTCAGAAATATAAATATCATCATTAACATGAAAAAATAGATATATATTATCATTAGGTAATATAATTTTAATATCTTCATAATTATATAATAAATTTTTAAAATTAATTTTATAATGATTTTGATCAATTTTATTAATTTTATCAATAATAATATAATTTTGATAAAATTGTATTAATTGATTATTAAATTGAGTTAATGTAATATTAATAGAATTATTATTATTGTTATAAAATGGTATTAAATCATTAATAGTATTCCATATATTATTATTAAATTTATAAAAATGTGTAGTATAATTATTATTAATATTCAAAGAAATGATATTAGGTAAATAAATAAAAGAGTTATTAGTAATAATTTTATATGGAATAAGTTGTTGTATATTATTTTTAATTTTGATAGTAATATTAGATTTAGTAATAGGAATAAGTAAAGTTTTAAAAGAAAAATTATTATTATTAAATGATAAGTTATCAATAGATTGTATATTATTAACATGTGAAATGATATCATCAGAAACATTAAAATTATTTTCTCTATTAAGTTCTAAATCTGATACTAAATGTTCTAAAGATTGTGAATTATTATATAAATTGATAGAATGATTGAGAATAATTTTAGAATCTTCTTTAGTAAGAATTTTGTTATTTAAGTTAAGTGAATTGACGGAATTATTGATAAATTCGTTAGCATCATAATGGTTAATAGTATAATTAAACTTATCTTTAATAATATTAATAAATGGATTAATAAGTATATTATAATTCATAAATTTTGATATATAATAAATATAATATAATTAATAAAATAAACGAATGAGTTATTGTAGTCCAGAAGTAAAAGAAAAAGAATGTTTAAATAAGAGTGATTTGGATATAATAATAGAGATATATAATAAAATATTTAAGAATGATAAAATAGAAAAAACAAAAAATAAGTATAATGATATAAATAATAAATTAAAATCAAAATTGGGAAATAAGAATCATCATTTATGGATAGATTATTTACTGGAATATGTAAATATAGAGGATAAAGAAAAATTAAAAAAAATATCAGATAAGAAATTTATACCAAAAAAACCAATAGATTGGTATAAAAAACCAAATACATGGTTATCAAATTATGATATAAATAAAGTATTAAAACAATATGAAAAAACAAATAAATATAAATATAAATATATAGGTTGTTTTACAAAAGATTTTGCATTAAAAGATAATAAAGGAAAATGTATGTATTATGATAATAAATGTGATATAGATATAGATGAAGTAATAAGTAGTGGAAAAAAGTATATGGGTTTAATAACAAATTTAGATAGGTATGATCAATCAGGAAGTCATTGGACAAGTATATTTATAGTATTAGATCCAAATTTAGAATCATATGGAATATATTATTATGATAGTGTAGGATTATCAATACCAAAATTAATAATGATTTATATAGATAATGTAAGAAATCAATTAAAAAAAAAATATAATAATGAACCAAATTTATTTATAAATAAAAAGAGATTTCAAAAAGGATCAACTGAATGTGGAATGTTTGCAATAACTTTTCAAATAAAATGGTTAAATAATTTATTAAAAGATAAAAAAACAAAAATAAATAAAATTTTAGATGATGAAATGACGGATAAAGACATGTTAAAAAATAGAAATAAATATTTTAGTCCAGTATTATTAAAAAAATAAGAGTATATTGTTAATAAAAATATATAAAAAATAAATAAAAAAAAAAAGTTAAAAAAAAATAAAGATATAAAAATGATACTATATATATAATTATATTAATGAGTATATCAAATAAACTATTTAAGTGGTTAGAAAAGTATAAGAATATTAATGATAATAAAAAAAAAAGATCCCATACAAATATAAGTATTGGAGAACCAAAAATATCTTATAATATTCCAGATGATAAATATGATATATTTTTAAAAAAATATAGTGTAGCAATAGATCAAAATGCAAAGTTATATTTTGTAGAAAAACCACTTAATCCAAGTTTAATAAGAGTAGATTTAGATTTTCGTTTTAAAGCTATAGAGAAAGATGATATTGTTTCATTAGATAGAAATGATTATTTATCAGAAGACAATATATTTAATATAGTAAAAGAATATTTTAAAATTTTATATTCAATATTTGAATTAGAAAATAATAAAGTAACATGTGTAGTAATGTTAAAAGAAAATTTAGTAAAAGATAAAAATATAATAAAAGATGGAATTCATTTAATATTTGATATAGTAACATCAAATGATGTGCAATTATTTGTTAGAGAACAAATATTAGAAAAAGCAAATATAATTTTTAAAGGAATATATTCAATAAATAATTATAAAGATATAGTTGATAAAGCAATAATATCTTCAAATGGATGGCAAATGTTTGGTAGTAGAAAATATGGACAAGAACCATATCAAATAGTATATACAATGACTTATAATACAGAAGATGAAGATATTGAAGGATGTGAAAGTGATGATGAAAATATAAATGATGATGATGATGATGAAAAAGAATTATTAAAAACAACAAATTGGACAATAAAATTATCAATGAGACAAAAAAAAAAAGAAACAAAATTAAAAAAAAAATATATGAATATAATAGATGAATATAAAATAAAATTATCACCAAATAATGAAAAAAATAAAAAATATATAGATAATTTATATTTAATAGAAATAAGAAATAATTTAAATAATAGAGTAGATGAAGAAAAATTAGATTTAGTAAAAAAAATAGTATATGAATGTTTGAATTCAGATAGAATGGATGATTATGGTAATTGGATTCAATTAGGATTTATTTTAAGAAATATAGATGAAAGATTATTAGATTTATGGGATGATTTTTCAAAAAATAGTGATAAATATAAAGTAAATACATGTCAAAAAAAATGGAATACAATGAAAGATGATAGATTAGGATTAGGTACATTAATATATTGGGCAAAAATTGATAATCCTGAAAAATATGAAGAATTATTAAATAAATCTTTAATAAAATATGCTGATAAATCAATAGAAAATCCAACACATTATGATGTTGCAAATTTAGTATATAAAAAATATGGAGATGAATTAAAATTAGTAAAAGGAAATAATTGGTATATTTATGATAGAAATTTACATAAATATACAACAATGATAGATGGATTAGATTTATCTGCAAGATTAAGTACAGATATTCATGAAATATTATTATCAAGATCAAAAGAATGGGCAGATAAAGCAATGAAATATGATTTAGATGCTCCAGAAAGAGCATCATTAACAACTAAATGTGATAAAGCTCAATCATTAATGAAAAATTGTAGAATGACAAGTTTTAAAGATAATGTAATAAAAGAATGTAAACATTTCTTTTTACATAAATATTTTGATGATGAATTAAATGAAATACCATATTTAATTGGATTTAAAAATGGAGTATATGATATAAAAAAAGGTATTGAATATAAAGATGATATTACAGATATGGGATTTAGAGAAGGTAGTCCTGAAGATTATTTAAGTTTTTGTTGTAATCAAATTTATAGAAAATATGATAAAAATGATCCAGTTGCAATAGAAATTAATAATTTTTTAAAACAAGTTATACCAAATGATAAAATTAGAAAATATCTAATTATACAATTAGCATTAGCATTAGATGGATCTTTTAGACAAGAAAAATTTTTTATATTAGCCGGAAAACAAGGTAGTGGTAGTAATGGAAAAAGCACATTAATAAATTTAATTGAAAAATCTTTTGGTGATTATTTTACTCCATTAAATGTTTCATATATTACACAAAAAAGAGCTACTTCTAATAGTGCAAATCCTGAAATTATTAAAACAAAAGGAACCAGATTTGTTTGTATGTCAGAACCTAATGATGGGGATAAATTAAATGTTGGAAAACTTAAAGAAATGACTGGAGGAGATTCATTATCATGTAGAGGTTTATATAAAGATCAAGTAGAATTTAAACCACAATTTACTGTCTTTCTTACTTGTAATTATGTTCCTGAAGTTACATCCAATGATGAAGGCACTTGGCGAAGAATTAAATTAATTGAATTTGTTTCTAAATTTTCAGAAACTCCAGATTATTCTAAACCAAATGAATATTTAGCTGATAGACATTTACCTGAAAAAATTAGTTCTTCAGAATGGACATCTACATTTATTTCTATGTTAATTCATATTAGAATCAATATACCTAATATTAATAATATTGAAGAACCTAAAGAAATTACAGAAGCTACTAAAAAATATGCAAGAGAACAAGATTTAGTTGCACAATTTATTAATGATAGAATTATTAGAGATTTTAATATTAAAGAATTTTTATCAATACAAACCATTTATGGAGAATATAAATTATGGTTTAAATCTAATACTGCTAATAATAAAGCACCACTTTCCAGATCTAATTTTGAAACACAATTATCAAGAAATGATTTCTTTGAAGAAAAAAATAAAGTTAATAAAAAAACAGGGAATTGTTGGAGATATTTAAAAATTGTTATTGAAGAAGATAATAATGATGAAGATATAGAAATTATATAAAAAAAATGAATTATATATTATAAATATACTAATAAAATGGATAATATTAATACTATTTTTTATAACTTAAAAGATTTATTAATTGATAGAAATGATGATATTACTAACTTTTTAACTCAAATTAATACTACTACATATAAAGATTTTTTATCAACTGATTTAAATAAATTAACTTTTTATACTAATAATACTTGTATTATATTTTTATTAAATAATGAAGTCAAAAAATTATTAATTAGTGATATCAAAATCAAAAATGATAGCACAAAAATTGATGATTCTGAAAAAAAACCTAATCTTATTTATACTAAATATAAAGAATTTATTGAAAATCATAATAATATTGTTAATTATATCATTATTTTTAATAATTTAACATCCAGTGATAAAAAAATTATTAATTCATTTGATAAAGCTATTCAACATCTTAAAGGTGGATTATCTATTTTTTTAGATAATGATTTATATTTTAATCCTACTAAACATCATTTAGTTGATAAACATCGTAAATTAAATCAAACTGAAATTATTGATATTATGACTAAATATAATGTCACTATTAAAACTAAATTTCCCGCTATATTAAAAACTGATCCTATATCCAGATGGTTAGGACTTAAATCTGGAGATATTGTAGAAATTGATAGATATAATCCAAATTGTGGATTATATAAATATTATCGAACATGTATTTAAAACTTTAAATTATTAATTATATTATGACTATTGAACTAATCGAATCTTTAATTAAAGATAATACAGAATTTAATAAATTGTTCTCTAATTTTACTACTTCACATAATATTATTTATATACTTAAATTAGAAAATAATAAATATTATGTTGGTAAAACTAAAAATATTTTAATTAGATATAAACAACATACTTATGGTAATGGTTCATTTTGGACTAAAAAATATAAACCAATCAATATTGATAAATTAATTTATGATTGTGATGATTTTGATGAAGATAAATATGTTAAAATTTATATGTCTATTTATGGTATTGATAATGTTAGAGGAGGCACTTATATTCAAGAAAAACTTTCTAAAAATACTCAAAAATTTATTATTAGTGAAATTAGAATGGCTGAAAATAAATGCCTTTTATGTGGATCTACTTATCATTTTGCAAAAACATGTATATATAAACATAATTTTTTTATTCGATTCTTTTTATATATTATTAATTTTATTAATATTAATAAATATAAAAGTAATAACTATGCCAACAACAAAAAAAATACTAAATTTCGACGAAATAAAATTTAATTATTTTGATACAGATATAAACAATATACAAAAACCTATTATTTTTAAATGGATTTCAACAAGTGGTGATCCATTTGTTGATGATTTATTAAGTATTAATAAAGATCATACAGATGTTAACAATTATTTTATAAATATACCTAATGATGGTAGTGTAAAAAGTAAAATTATTGATAAATTTTATGATTATAAAACTGGAGAATATATTGAAGCAACAACTACTTCAGGAGTTGAATTACATGATTCAGATGGTTCAAGTCAATATACATTAACAGGTGATGTCTTAGGTACTAAAGAACAAAAAATAGCGGAATTAGAAGGTGCTGGACAAGAATATACCAATAGATATACTGAAAAAAATACAGATACTGAATTTATTTTAAAAAAATTAGTTTTTAAAGATGATTTAGGTAGTTTAGAAAATATTACTGAATCAAATAATATTGATTTTTATCATTGTGATAAAATTAATGAATATATATATATTAATGATGCGTCTACGCGTGCAAATAATGAATTATTTAATAAAATTAATAATATTTGTTATTTATATCAAATATACAAAAAATATTATGATTCAATAAATAATCAAGATTATTCTTTTACATTAAATGGAGGAACTATAAATTTATATAATTATTTTAAAAAAACAAACGAAAATATCTTAATACAAACACAATCAAATTATGATGCCAAATTTAAAGATAAACTAAAAGTAGATAGTGATTATATATTATTAAATTGTCATATTGATTTTTTAAATGATTTAATTGAAACAAAAAAAGATGATCCAGAAAATTTGAAAAAAAGAATTTTTTTATATTATAATATTATCAAGATATTATTTCAAGTTTATATTACTGATTTATTTTATAAATTTAATGTTTTTATTAGATTAAAATTAAATACTTACACTTATAATACAGTAAAAAATATTTATAATGAATTAGAAACTACAAAAATATTCGATTCTGATAGTAAAGCTGAAAATGACATAAAAACTGAAATTATAGATCATATAAATAATCATTTTAATACTAATTTTGTTCAAAAATGTAAAAATAATTTATTAATTGAAAATAAAGAAAAAAATCTATTTATATATGGAATTAAATCATTAGATATTGAACCAATTTTTACAAAAAAATCAAGTTGTATTTTTGAAACAAGCAATAATGATATTTTGAAATATGTAGAAAATAATACTATAGATAAAGATAAATTTGTAATTATAGACATTGATACTAAAAATATTCATAACTTAAAAAGTAATATTACAATTACAAATGGTAATAAATATCAAATTGATTTAACTGGCCATTCAGATATATGTAACTTAAATAGTATTAAAGTAATATCAAAGAATAGTTATGCTGAAAAGTTAAAATATGATAATTTAAATTTAGAATTAACAGATTTAAATAAAAAATATTTTGAAAAATCAGATGTTTTAGATGATACACAATCAAAAAATTTATCATTAAATGATAATTATAAATATATAAATTTATTTTATTATTTAACTTTTATTATTATTATATTTATTGTTGGATCATTATTAAATCAAAGTGATATTAATAAAATAATATTATATTTAATTATAACGATAATTATATATTCTTTATTTAATGTATATACAGAAACAAGAGAATATTTTGATAGTAACGGAGATATTGCAGATGGAATTAATACAGAAATAATTTTATATGTTAATAGTTTATTTTTAATTGCAGATTCAAAAATAGAATTATTTTATTTATATAAAAAATTATCAGAAAATACAGAAAAAGAATTAAGTTTAAAAATATTACAGGATAAATATATTGATCATAATATTATAAATGAAGAAGAAAATATTAATAGTTCTTGGATAAATTATTATAGAAAAATAATGTTTATTCATACATTATTTTTGATGGTATTAGTAATTATAATATTTCATTTATTAAATTCAATATTTAGTGGTGTTACATATATATTATTATTAATTTCTATTATTGCATTTATGGTTATATTATTTTTATATTTTTCAAAAATAAATAGTATAGTTAGAACAAATTCTAAACATAAATATTGGAGTAATATGAAAATATAATATAATATAACTAATAAAAATAATGAGTATAACATTAGATAACTTAATATATAAATTTGATAATTTTAAAGATAATGTAAAAGAAATTATTAAAAATAAAACAACAAATGTAGAAACAACTGTACATGATTTTGATAATTTTATTCAAGGAGGTATAACAGCAGATAATTATTTATCTCATATTTTTACTAATAAAGATAATAATTTTATAACAGATTTAGGATATTATGATGATTCCGGATATCAACCAATAAATGATGTAAAAAAACTATGTCAAAATACACAAAATAAAAAATTAGATACTGTATTATCATCACCTATATTTGATTTAGATAATCACGATGGTACTACATTAATTCTTAATTATACTGATTTAACAAATATTAGATATGATAAAGATAATAATTTATTATATTTAAAAGAATCAGAAACAAAATATTATGATTTAAGCAAAAATGTATCATCATCACCTAAAATATATAAAAAACATATTTGTTTATATTTATTATTAAAATATTATTATATTAATAAATTAAAAGATGAAGATGAAATTGATATAACAAAATATAATTACAAATCAATTTTTCCTGATCCAGATACTGAAATTAATGATTATCTTATTTTATTTAAAAATGAATTAAAATACACTCCAACTGGAGGAGTATTAACAACCGAAAATTTAAAAAATAGAAATGATTATATAGTAATATTATATCATTATTATAATGTATTTATAACTTTAATTAATTATAAAATAATTTATGAATTTATAATTACAAATTGTAATATTCATCATACAATAAATAGTGCGGGTGATTTTGAAGATGAATATATTAATTATTGTGATTGGGAAAATTTAATAATTAAAGAAGCTAATAAATGTGAAAATGTTGATACTCCAGCTTCAGTTCCATCATCTAATAACTGTAAAGTTAATTTTGCATTATATAATGCAGATATTATTGAGAATGCAGATTTAGCAACTAATTTAGGAACTGATTTAGTATTAGGATCACCTTACATTGATACAGTTTTAATAGATAATTTTAAAACATTTTATTCGAATACACTCACATCCGGTTTAGTGAGTGATGATGCTGATGCTAAAAAAGCATTATCAGCTATATATAATGGTGTATTAGAAGCTGATAATGGCGATTATAAATTAAAAAGTAGTAAAAATCAATTATATTTACAAGACGTTGGTAGTAGTCCTCTTACATTTTCAATAAAATCTGAATTTATTGATGAAAATAATAAATGTAAAGATTTTGATACATTATATATTGAAACAAATGATCATCAACATGATAATTTTTATAGTTCTTTAAAAAGAGGTTTATCGAGAAAATTACATGAAGATTTTCAAGAAAATTTAAATGAAATGAATTTAACAAAAAATATAGTAAATTTAAAGGATAAAGAAAGCAATGATTATAATAGTATAAAAGAAACAATAAAGAATAAAGAAGATAAAATTAAAAAAACAGATAAAGATATAAAAGAAAATAATAAATTATTAAACAGTTTTAATAATAAAGATAAAAGATTAATATATACATATTATATAACAATAATAATATGTTTTATAATATTATTAAGTTTAATTAAAATTAATGATAACAATATGATATTATCAATAATAATATTTTTATTAATAATTTATTATATATTAATTTCTTATTTAAATAATGTAAATACAAAAGAAAATTTTGATAGTAATCATGCAAATTGGGAAGAACATATTAATAGTAAAAAAAAAGAAACAACATTATATGATGAATTAAAAGAAATAAGAGTAAATAATTTATCATTAATAAATAATATTATAGACGTAACAGAATTTAAAATAAGACATGAAACATCGTTAAATGAAATAATTGATTATACAAAATATATTAAAGATAAAGATAATAGATATAAAAATACATTATTATTATCATTAAATAATTTATATAATTTAAATGATAATTTAAATAGTAAAGGTTATGATTTAAAAATAAAAGAGATAAATATAAATTTTATGATATTATTATTATTATTAATAATATTAATATTATTTTTAATAAATTTAACAAAATTAAATAATATAATAATGGGTTTTGGAATAGTTATATTTATAGTGATAATAGGAATATATTTTTATAAAATAGCAAATATTAAAGAAGGAGATTATAGAAAAAAATATTGGTTTAGTGTTTAAATATTTTTTGAATTTTTCCATAAATCAGATTTATTAACATTATATTTATCAATATGTTTACAATATCCTCTCCATTTAAATCCAGGACAAGTGCATATAGTATCAATATGTTTATTATTATTTTTAAGAAAAATATAATAAATATAATAATGAATATCAGTATAAGTTTCACTTTTAATAATTATTTTTTTAATATCAATTGGTGATGAATTAGTTTGTGAATGAGTTTTAGAAGTCTTCCATAAGTCAGAATTAATAGGATCATATGTTTCAATATGTTTGCATTTATCATTTTTAATATAATCTTGACAAGAACAAATAATATTTCTTGGATTTAAAGAATCATCATTCCATGTAAAATATAGAATATTATGATTTAATTTAAGATTTTCTTTATTTTTAATAGTAATTTCGTTAATAGTAATATCAGACATATTTAATATAAAATTAAATAAAATTTCATTTTTTTTTTTATATATATTTTTTATAAATATATAATGACCTATTCAAACGAAAATTTAAAATTAGATTTAAAAGGTTATATAAAAAAATTTAAAATAAATCAAAATAATATATTTAGTAATAAAATTAAAGAAAATATTCAAAATTTATTAGCTAAATATGAAAAAGATACTATATTTACAACATTAACAGATATAAAAGAAAAAGATAATGATGTGGATACTGTTGAAAATGATCCAGCAGAATATATATTAAAAACATTTACAGAAACATATGAATATGGAAAATTATGGAAAAATATAGGAAAATTAGACCCAGACCCAACACAGAGTACAACAAATAAAATAGATATAACCGTTACAGCTGTAACTAATGCTATAAAAAAAAAAATAGTAAATAGAGAATCTCTAACTGAAAGTGAACATTTAATACTTAAAAATTTAAGTTCTTATACTGATAGTGTCGGAAACAAATTAATTAAGGCAATTAATTATATTGAAATAAATTTAGATGATAATGGTGAATATTCAACAAGTGTAACTGAAACTTTAACTAAACATTATTTTGTTCCAGATGATAAAATTAAATTTGGAAAAAAGTGGGAATTATATGATGGTATTCCAGAACCAAATATTCAAATAAAATACGATAATGAAGAATTAGGTAAAAAATTATATGATAAAATAATGGCAAATAAAGTTGAAAATAGTAATAGTGATATTGATAAAATTTATAGAGTTGAAATAGAAGATAAAGATATACCAGAAAATTTAAAAATATATAATTATATAGAATATATATTTGATAATAAAAAATATTATTTTATACCATTAAATAATGATATACTAAATAATTTATTATTAGATATAAGATTTAATAAAAATTATGTAAATAATTTTAATGTAATGGATTCAAATGATATTTTATCTGTAACACATGAATTTACAAACATAATAAATAAATTAAATAATAAAAAAGAAAGAATTAATTTAAGTGATTTAGATTTAAGTGATTTAGTAGTAAGTGGTAATGATTATAAAAATTCAAATTGTACAAGTCACGAATTAGTAAAAATGAGATATACAGCATTAATGTTATATATTAAAAAATTATTTAATTATAATAATGATTATGACATAAATAATATATTTGATTTAACAAATATTGATACACATTTAAAAGCTAAAGATATAATAAAACGAATATATATAAATAATTATGATGTTAATGGTGTATGCAAAACTGCAGTAAGTGGTAAAAATTCAAAAACATTTAAAATAGATAATACTGCATCAAATATAAATAATAGTATAAAAGATAGAATAGGTGATACTGTTGACAATAATAATAGGACTATTACTATTTTCAAAAATGATAAGATTATATTTGATACACAAATTAAGTTTCCATTATTAAGTCAAACTCAAATTCCAACAGAAAATGAAATAGTAATAAGAACAGAAACAAAATATATATATGAATTTACTAGAATTGCCACTGATTATAAAACAGACTCAATAGGTAGTGAATTAACAATTCATGTTAAAGATAATGTATTAGATAATTTAAATGAATTAGCAATATATTTTTATTTAAAAGAAACTTTATTAAAATTGCATAATAATATATATTTAGAATTAAATAAGTTTATAGAAAATAATGGAAATTTGATACATTTTAGTAAAGATATAAAAGAGGTAATAGAAGTATTAAATTTTATAAAAATATTAATATTTTTAACAATAATACATATATTAAAAAATGATAGAATACAAAAAGATTTAGATTCAATTTTATCAGATGAATTAGATAAAATTTATTTAAATGTAATGAATAGTCATTCAATATCTGATAGTAAAATAGATGATAGTATATCAAAAATAAATGATATAGATGATAAAAAAGAAAAAACAAATGAAAATATAAAAAGTTTAAAAAAGAATGAAGAAAGAATAAAAAATTTAAAAAATAAGCAATATTATGAAATAGGAATAGTGGTATTATTGATAGTAATAATAATGGTATTATTATTAAATTTTAATTTAGATAATAGTAAAAAAGTAAATATAAAATATTTATTATGTTTGAGTATAATATTATTAATAATAGTATATAATTTTGATAAAAATTATATAGAAAATTTTGCAACTAAAGCTGAGCAATTTACTTTTATTGAAAAATATATAAAAAATATAAATTTAACAAATGTTATAGGTATAAATGAGAAAGTGATAAAGGATGATTTCGATCAAGTAGTAAAAAGTGATTTAATAGGTATAAATAGTGATTTCTTAAAAATAAAGGGAAATGAGATAAGTATAAATGAAAATTATAATAAATTAAATAGGGAAAAAAGGGTAACAAAGTATAGTATATATTTAGTAATATATTTATTAATAGTAATATTATTATTGAATGTATTGTTAGTAGAATTAAATTTAGATAAAAAAATATTGTATATATTAGGAATAATATTATTAATAATGGGAATATGTTTGTATATATATATGGTAACAAGTATAAGAGAGAGGGATAGTTTTAAGTATTATTTTCCTATATAAAAATGATAAAGATAAAGTAAAATAAAAAAGAATGTATAAAGAGAATGAATATAGGGATAGGGTATATAAAAAGTTTAATGAATATTTAGGTAAAAAAATAAGTGAAAAGATAATAATGAATATAGAGATAGGAATATATAATAATAGTTTAAAATATGGAAAAGAGAATGGAATACCATTAACATGGAATTGTAGTCATTTCGTGAATATATATTTGAATAAAAGTATAAGTATATATAGTAATTTGAAGTATTATAATAAAAATTTGTTAGATAAGTTAGAAAGTGGTGAATTAAAGGGTGAAAAGTTGGGTTTTATGAATCGTGAAGAGTTATGTCCATTAAAGTGGGAAGATTTGATAAGTAATTATAATGAGAAGTTAAAGAATGCATATGAGATAAAGATAGCATCGATGAGTGATCATATAATATGTAGAAAATGTAAAAGTAATAAGATAGCATATAATGAATTTCAAAGTAGAAAGGCGGATGAGGGATCAAGTACAGCCTATACATGTTTAAGTTGTAACTATAAGTGGAAAAAAAATTAAAAAAAAAATGATATAAGCAAAAAGAGATATATATTATAAAAGAAAGTATGTCAAATAAAATTTTTAAAGGTTATACAGATGAATTAGATGCAAATAAAATAAATATAGCAGATATGAAAGAATTAGAAACAAAATCAAAATTAGCATATGTCTCATATGGTGAGACAAATACGGCATTAATAATTCAGACTCCATTATTATTTGTTCCATATGCATTTGGTGGAATGTTTAATGGAAAATTAATTCATGCATTATCTTTATCATTTGGTGATTATAAAACAAATGATAAATTAAAAAAATTTTATAATAATATGTCAGATATTGATAATATGATAAAAAGTCATGCTATAAAAAATTATAAATCGTGGTTTCCAAAATTGGAAGGTAAATCTGAAGATTATATTAAGGATGCAATTAATACAAATTATCAACCAATAATAAAATTTAGTATTGATAAGGTGACAAAAAAACCAAGTGAAAAGTATCCTCCAGTTTTTAAGGTAAAGATTCAATATGATGAAGAGTTAAGTAAATATGTAAAGATAGATTTAACAGATTTGAATGATCCAGGTTTAACATATGATTTTAATGATATGAAAGAAAAGATGCATCGTTCAAATATGAAAGTGTTATTTCGTATAACAAGTATTTGGTTGGTGCCAGCAACAGGAATGTTTGGTGTAACGGCAAAGGCTTCAATGTTAAAGGTAGGATTTCCAAATGATGTAAAGGATGTATGGAGGTCAGATAGTGAGGATGATAATGAAATAAAGGATAAGATAGAGGAGATGTCAATAATGAAAGATGTAGAAGAAGAAATTTTAGAAGCAAAGATGAAAGATTTAAAAAAGACGGTAAAAGATAGTGAAGATGAAGATGAAGATGAAGAAGAAGATGACAATAAAAAAGATAGTGAAGAAGATGAATTTTCTTCAAGTGTAGTAGTAGAAGAAAAATCATCAGAAGAAGATGAAGAAGATGATGAAGATGAAGAAATAAAACCAAAATCTAAATCAAAGAAAAGTGAAAATGATGATGAGATAAAGTCAAAAAAGAAGCCAATAAAGAAAAAATCAAAGTAAAATAATAATAAGAATAGAGAATATAAAACTTAAAATAATTTTACCAAAAATATTGATATTATTGTTATCATCAATGATAGTATTAATTTTATCAAAACCAAATAAAATTTGAAATATATTTATAAAAAGTGTATGAAAAATATTTAAATTAAAGATAAAAAAGAGTATAAAAGAGATAATAATTAGTTTGAATCTATCTTTATCATTCATTTATTTTTATAATTGTATAAAAAATTATAACCAATCGGGAGAACCATTATAGAAATTGATAGAATTTTCTGATAAAGATTTATAAAATATGAAAGCATGTGTAGATGCATCATTTGTATCATTAAGCATTTCAAGTACCATTTCACAAAATTTATATACATAATGAGGATATTCATCATCAAAATCTTCACAACATAAATAGTCATAATTATTGACATAATCATGATAAGTGTTTAATATATTGATAATAGTTTCATAATCTAAATCAAAATACCATCTAATATCTGTATAATAACCAAATTTATCTAATTTAAGGCAAATATCTGTATATGCATTAACAACAGATAACCATTTATAATCATCATCATCAATATAAATATCTTTAATATATATATAATGATATAATCTATCAATATCATGTTTATTAATAGTATTCATAGTATAAGGATTATATTCATCATTAGTTTTAATATGATATAAAAGGTTTAATGTATCAAAACAATAAATAATATTATTATCAATAATTTGAAAAGGTAATTGTATATTATTAATTTGTTCAAAATTAAAGATATCAAAATCATTATATGGTTTTCCTAAATTAAGACCAGATATATTATTGATGTATTTTTTCCATAATAATTGTAATTTAATAATTTTATTATTGGTAGATTTAAGAAAAAAAACGGTAGAATACCATTTAAGTTTATTAATTAAATTAATAATCAATTTTTTTTTTGAACATTTTTTTAAAGATAAAGAATTTAATTTATAACCAAAATTTGTACAAATTTGATATAATTTATTTTTATTATTAAAAAATATATTAATAAAAATTTTATAAATATGATTTTGATCATAATTATATTTATATAAATATGTATATAATGAAATAATATCAATAGTTTGAATAGGTTTATTATGAATAACTTGTGTATTAATAAGATAATAAAAATCTGGATTTTTAATATGTAAATGTTTAATACAAAAATTATTAGAAATATCTGTAATATTATGATGACATCTTTCACCATTATTATTAAAATCTCTATATATACATTTTTTAATAATTTCAGACATATGTTTTACTCATTAATAATTTAAATAATTAAATCTTTATAATTAAAAATATATTATAATTTATAAATTATAATAATAATATAGCTTGATAGTGATTTTTATTAATTCTATATAAATAAATATAATTTTGTTTAAAATCATAATCAATAGGTGGTAATAGACCATCAAAAATAGTTTGAGGTGAAATTTTAAATTTAATATTACAAATATCTAAATAACTTGTTAATAAATCAATATCATATTGACATGCATATGTAGCCGAATTATCAACTTTAGCGATATATTCAGATATAATTTCTCTAAATTTTTTAACATTTGAAGGTTTATTATTTTTTAAATTTTTATAATCAAACCAATTTTCAGTAATATATAATTTATATAAATCATCATCAAGTTCTGATAAAAAATTAAAAGTAGATAATGATATACCATTATCTTGACCATTTAATGTTTTTTTAGATAAAAAATCTTTTCTTATCCAATAAACAAATTCATCTTCAGTAATTTTTTTTTTAGTTCTCCATCCAGATCTTTTATTAAAACAATCAATAAAATTAAAAATATTATCAGTATGTTTTAAAACAGTATAAATAGCTCTATAAAAACAATTACCATCAGAACCAACATCTTGAACAATATATTTATTATTATATTTTTTATCAAGTAATAATTTATTTTGTTTTAATTGATCTTTATTAATAATAGGATCTTTAACTTTAATTTTTTTATCTTTATCAGAAGATTCATGAGAAGATTCATCAGAAGATTGAGAAGAAGATTCATCAGAAGATTTATCAGAAGATTCATCAGAAGATTGAGAAGAAGATTGAGAAGAAGATTGAGAAGAAGATTGAGAAGAAGATTGAGAAGAAGATTGAGAAGAAGATTGTTTATTTAATAATTGTTTATTATGATCAAATAATTGAAAGTCAATAGGTATAAGTTGATTAGAATTAATATATGAATAATAATCATAATATTTATTTTTATATTTAATAAATTTGTAATTATCAATTTTTCTAATAACAACAGTTCCTTTAATTTTTTTATTTTGTTTGATATTATTATTAATAATATTAAAAGTTTCATCATAATAATTAGGTGTATATGCTAATTGATTTTTATCAATATTAATAGGCCATTTATAACAATTAGAATAATTATTATTTTTAGATAATATGTTACAATCAAAAGCGCTTTGTTTCATAATATCTAATAATTTATCAATTTTAATTTGTTTTTGTTCAGCTTTATGTAAAATTTCTTGATCAGTAGTCATAAGTTTATATTTATATTGAAAAGTTTTGTTTTTTTTAATTTGTAAAGGTGTAGCTTGCATAAGATATATATATGAATTAACAGTTTGTTCATCAATAGGTAAATCAATATGACTTCTATTTCTGACAGCTCTTCCAATAACTTGTTTAATAATGGAAGTATTCCAATGTGGTTCAATAATTAAAACATTTCTAACAGCTTTAAGACTAATACCTTCAGATCCACTTTCAGTAATAATAAGAATTTTGATATTTTCTCCTCTTAAATTGTTATTAGAGTTATTAAAAAAGTTGATTTGTTCATTAGCTTTATCTTTATCTAAATCAAAAATCATATATCTTTTAAATGTATTTATATTATCATTAATTAATTTATTATTTTTATTAAGAGTAGCTTCTTCATAGCCTTTTTTATTTAAAAAGTCAGTAAATAAACCAACACCTTCAAGTTCTCTAAATTGTGTATATACAAGAATTTTCCCAGGTAAATTATTAATATCTTCAATAATTCTAATAAATTTTGGACTAATATCATTAAGTTGTTGATGTGTAAAATCGGTAGATTTAAATTTAGATTTGATATCAGAAATATGTTTAATATAATCTTTATTATTGTTGATATCTTCTCCATTTAATTTTTTAATTAATCTTAAATCTTTAGGAAATTCTCTATTAATATTTTGTGGAAAAGCTAAATTACATGTTAATCTACTAAATGCTTTAAAAACGCCTTGATTATCATCAGATATTTTATTTTGTTTTCTCATATTATCTTCAATTTTATCTTCTTCTTCTCTCATTTTCATAAATCGATTAAATTGTAAATCAGACATATCTAAATAAATTTTTTGCATAGGAAATTGTGTAGGATAATCAGATTTATTTTTATCATAATCAACAAAACTAATAAGTCCCATAATTCTTCTTTTAATTAAATCATGATTATGAAAAATATTATTATCATATGAAAGTAATTTATCAATATCTTTTTTAATAGTAGGAAATGTATAAAAAGTTTTAATTTTAAAATCATTATTATCAAAAATATTATTAAGAATATCTGAAGTATTATGAGACCATTTTTGTTTAATTATAAAATTATCATTATTATTATTTCTAACAAAACCATAAGGTAATAATGAAATACTGGATGATTTATTATTAATATTATAAGTATCAATATATTTTAAATAAGTATCATTAATATTATTAAGTTTTTTATTAATATTATATGTAATAATAGGACCTCTTAATAAATTTAAAAGATATATAATTTCTTCAACTTTATTAACAATAGGTGTACCAGATAATAATAAAAATTTAGAATTATTAGAATTTAATAAATAATTATATAAAGTAATAGAAATTTGACTTTCATTATTAATTCTTCTAATAAATTTATGTGCTTCATCAATAATAACTAAACTATTATCAAAATAGTTTTTATATATATCAATATCCGGTGGTTTAAAAGTATCAACAAAATACATAATATTATCTTTATGAATGATATCATCAATAATTAAATTAATTTCTTTTTTATGAGTATCATTAGATATTTTATTATAAAAAGTATATTCAATAAAATCTGTTTTATTATAAGAAGGAACCCATGTATATTTATTTTTAAATTTTTTAAAATTAAAACCATATTTATTTTTAATAGAAAATTTAGTATCAATATTAATTTTAAACCATTTTTGTTGTAATAACCATTTTTTTAATTTTGATGTATTAATATTACCTTTAAATTTAATAATATTTTTATCATTTAAACCATTATAATGAATAAAATTAATTCTATTTAATATAATAGATTTAATAGTAAAATTAACATTTTCTTTATCATCTTTAGAAAGATCTCTATATTTAATATTAATTAATTTAGTTTTATTAAATTTATCTTTATTATGAAAATTAGGTATCCAACATATATTTTTAATTTTAATAGTATATTCTGAAAAAAAAGTTTTAATTTCATTTAAATTAGAAGTGCATTCAATTTTAGTCCATAATGTATTATAATTAGAATATTTTTTAAAATAACTTCTAATAAATAATTCTTTAATAAAATTATTTCTTAAAGAAGCTGGTAATAAAACAAAAATTTTTTTATTTTTTAATAAATATTGATTTAATATTCCGATAGAAGTCATAGTTTTACCAGTTCCTAATTCATGATATAATAATAAACCTCTATAAGGTGTATATATATTCATATATTTATTAATTAACATCTGATGCATATAAATTTGTTGTTTAAATTTTTTATTATATTCATCAGTATAATTATTAATTTTATCAGGATGATACATATTTTGAATATAATCAATATATCCAATTTTATTAGGTAATATATATTTATCAACCATATGTAATTTATATATTTAAAATATAATTATAAAGTAGTATTTTTAAAAGTTAATGATTTTTTAGATTTAAAATCAGTATTACTTAAATTATTATTAAAATTATAATATCCAATAACTGGTTGATGATCAGAATAACCATTATCTTCAATAATAGGATATTTTTTTCCACTAAAATTATAAGTATTATTAGAATTTAATTTATTATTAAAAGGACCTATAGAATTATCAGTATGAACAGTTAATTTATTATTAAAATTAGTTCCAATAATGTCAGATTTATAAATATTTTGTTTTCTTTTTTTAAAATCAATAATACAACAAGTAGGATAACCATCATCTTTAAATGTAATATCAATATTATAATCTAATTTAATATTAACAGATTGTGGTTGATAATTATCTAATTTAATATTATTTAAACCAATAAGATTAGTATAAAATTCATTAGAATCTAATAAAATTAAAATATTATCATTATTTTCATATTTTAAATATTTAATAATAGCATTAAATATTGATTTAGTTTTATCAATAGTATTATTACCTTGATCAGGATAACCAATTTTAAAATTATCCATATGTTCTAAATGACCTCCAATTAAAATAATTTTTTCTTTTGTTTTTTTATGAATAATTTTTAAACCCAATATACCTCTATGTCTTAAATCTTCCCATATTAAAGGTTTTAATTTATGTAAATCAATACCTTTAATTATTTTATTTTTATCAATTATAAATTTAGTTTTTTTTATAAAAATATAAGTAGCATATCTTAAATCATTTTCAGGTGAATCATATTGAATATAATATATTTTTTCTAATTTATCTTTAGGAAATTCATCAAACCAATCAACTTCTTGCAAAACTAAAATATCATATTTTTTAGCTAAAATGTAATTAATAATATTAAGTTTGGAATCAATATTTTTTTTATATTTTTTATGTAATTCTTTAATTAAAATATTATATGTTAATAATTTAATTTTATTAGTCATTTTAATTAAAAAATGATATTTTAATTATATAAAATAAAATGGATGATATTTTGAATAATTTTCGAAATTTAAAAATAGATAATAAAAATATATGTATATTATGTCATAATTATTATGATAAATCATTATTTTATAATAATAATGATGTTTTATGTTATAATTGTAATAAAAAATATGAAGAATATATATATGATGATTATGAAGATATTAGTAATAATGATGGTTCAATAATATTTTAATGTATATAAATAAATGGTAACACCAACTGATATTAAATTATATAATAAAATTAAAATATATATATATATAAAATATCCAATTCATTCAGCATATAGAAGCGGATTATTAGTAAAAAAATATAAAGAAGAATATGAAAAAAAATATAATAATAAAAATTATTATATAGGTAAAAAACCAGATAAAAATGGTTTAAATGCTTGGTTTAAACAAAAATGGAGAAATAGTAATAATAATATAGGATATGAAGGTAAAAATAATGAAATATATAGACCTACAAAAAAATATGGAAAAACTCCTATATTAATGAATGAACTTTCAAAAGAACAAAAACAAAAAGCAAAAAAAATAAAAGCATCAGGTAAAAGAATAAAAAATTTTAATAAATTATAATAAAAAATCAACAATTTTAGTAGCTTTATTAGTTCCAATACCAGGTAATGCTTCTAAATATTCAATAGGATTATCCCAATCATTTAATGTTAAAATAAATTCTTTCATTGAAAGATGATTTTCTGCAATAATTTTAGCAATTTTAATATTAATATTAGGTATTTGAGATAATTGTAAAATAAAACAAGTTTTTTTATCTATATTTTCAATTTTTTTAGTTTTAGTTTTAATACAATCAATAAAATCCAAATTAGATTTTTTAAATCTATCTGGAATATCACATAATTTATTATAAATTTTAATAATAATATTTATAGTTTCATCTATACCAGAAGAAAAAATAATAGGAATTTTATCTCTTATCATTGTATTTATATATGCACTTGATAATTTATTATCAGTTGATAATACACTATCATTTTCTACAATATATAAAATATCATCATAATTATCCATCATTCTTTTTTTTTGTTCTTTATATCTACCATCTTTAATACTTGATAACATATCAGTAATTGTTTTTCTTTCAATAACAATATTAGTATATTTATTAATAATATGAATATCAGCTATATCTAATTGTTGAATATTAATATTAATATCAGAATATTTTTCATTAAATAATTTAATTAATTTAGTTTCTCTTGTATCAATTTTTAATAAAAGATCCATTTTAACTATATAAATATTTAATATATATATAATAATAATTATTATTTATATGGTTAAACTTATAAATTTAGGAAATACCTGTGCAATAAATTCATTAATTCAAAGTATATTAAATTGTGATATTAATATTATTGATTTAAAAAAACCAAATAAAAATTCATTTACATATGAATTTTTTGAATTTTTATTATTTTTAAAAAATAATAATAATGAAACAATTAAACCTTATAAATTTATAAATATTTTATTTAATACATTTAAAAATTTTAATAAAGGAGAACAAATTGATGCACAAGAATTATGGACTTATATTTCAAATAAAATTTTTGAAGAAACAAGTTATAATATTGATTTTAATGATAATATTATTAATAATTTACACAAACAAGCCTATATTCAAATAAATTTACATAATAATAATAAAAATTCAGAATGGAATAAATATTTTCAAGGTGTATTAATATATATTAATATTTGTAATGATTGTAAAACAAGAACTTTTAATTTTGAACCATTTTATAGTATTAATATAAATTGTGGTAAAACAATAATTGATATGTTAATTGATTATTTTAAAACTAAAGAAAAAGAAAAAATTACATTTAAATGTAATAAATGTAATATAAATAAAGAACATGATAGATTTATTAAATTTTATAGTTTAAGTAAATATTTAGTAATTAGTATCAATAGATATAATAATTATGGACAAAAAATAAATTCAGGAATTAAAATTAATAAATCTATAAATTTAAGTAGTAATATTTTAATTAATAACAAAAAAAATATAATTTTAGATTTAAAATCATCAATATGTCATTATGGAAATTTAAATAGTGGACATTATAATAATATTAATATTAATGATAATATTATTAATGATGATGAAACTAATATTAATATCAATAATATTAACGAATTATTAGAAAATAATCAAGATTCTTATATATTATTTTATAGTATAAAATTTAAATAATTATTTTTCTTTATTTAATATTAAATCCATCTTTTTATCTAATTCTTTTATTGATTCAATTATTAAACCAACCATTTTACCATAATATAAACTCATTATATTATTTTCATCTTTATCTACAGCTTCAGGTAACACTTTATATACATCTTGAGCTATTAAACCAGTATCTAATATATTATTTAAATCCTTTCTTTTAAATGTATAACCTGTTAATGTTTTAAGTTTTTCTAATGAATTTTTTATTGGTTTTAAATCAGTTTTTAAAGAAATATCTGATATTGATTTAACTCCCTGATTTGCTTTTATTTTTCCTGTAAATGTTGATGTTCCATCAACATATAATGCATCATCATTATCAGTATATTTTAATTTATAATCAGAAGAACCTAATTCTTTAATTTGTTTTGAACATTTTATATTACCATGAACTTTTAATGTATAATTATCATCATGTATATTTCTTATATCATCATCTATATTATAATCTCTTATTTCTACCAAATTAATATTATTTTTACTTGAAAATTTTATATTACCATATGTATTTAATACTATATTTTCAATATATTGAGTATAATAATTTTCTTTATTAGGTACAGATAAACCATTGAGTTTTGGAAATTGTCGTACATAAGTTATTCCAAAATTTTTATAATGTTTATTATAAAAATTTTTATCCCAATCATTAATTACAGATGATCTGGTTAAATAATCAGTAGGTTTTCCTATAGTTGTTAATGATTTATCATTATCTATATAAACATTTAAATATCCATTATCACCTATAGTAAAATATTTATCATTATTTGGTGATGAAGATAATTTAAAAAATAAATTATTATCATATTTAAATTCTAATTTTTTATAACTATTTGTAGTATTATATTCAATTTTATAATCATTTAAATTTAAAGGTGTATTATGTAATTTCATACCATTAAATTTTGAAATATAAATATCTTCACTAATAGAATCTTGATCTTGATCTGCAATAATTAATTTATTTTGAATTAATGTTCGATTATCATTATATTTAAAAAATTTAGATTCTAAATTTGATATATTAACAGTATTAATTTTATTCTGACTACTTTTTGTAATATATTCTATTCCTTCACTATTTATTTTAATTACATCTTCTATAAATAATTCTTTTAATACAAAAGTATTACCATTAATATTACCAACATTAGTAATATTACAATTATTTAAATCAATATCAGATTTAATACTATTTAATGAAATTGCATCGAATGTAGAATGTTTATCTACTATCAAATTATTTTTAAAATGAGTTTTTTCAAAATTTATATCAATAATATTAAAATCATTATAATCACATTTTAAAAAACAAGGTGGTGGTAATATTCGTTCAGTAGTATCAATATAATAAATGTTTGTATTATTAACATTTTCATCAAAATATATATGTAAATTAAATTTAACATGAAACATTGTAGTTTTTTTTATATTACCTTCTAATAATTTATATGTATAATTTTCAAAATCACTATTAAAATTATTAAAATTATTAAAATTATTAATTATATATTCTTTGAGTTGATTATGATCAGAAATATCAGTATCATTATGAATAAAAAATATAAATATATCAAATTTGATAATTGGTTCATCGAGAATTGAATTATCCTCATTATAAAAATTTGTTATAGATATACCAGTTTGATCAAGTTGTAATATTTCTAATTTATATTCATTATAATCAATTTTATTTTCAATTAATATTTCTAAATTTGAATAATATTCAGTTTCTAAATATCTTAAAGGTAAATATACCAAATCATTGTTATCTTTTTTATAACTATCTGAAAAATCTATATTAGAAGGTTGAATTGATATTTTAATTTCTTGACTATTAGTTGTTGTTTCATGATTAGATGTAAAACCTATATTTTTAATTAAATCAATTTCATTCCAAGTTTTTGTAAATTTATTATTATTTTCATTATACTCCATACTTAAATTAAGAATAGGAAAATGATTATTTAATAATTGATAATCAGAATTATTATCATTACGATGTAGATGACATATACTATTATTTTCATTAATTTTAAAATTATAATTACTATATGAAGTAATATCATAAATAATATTTTTATTTTTACCTATAGTAATATGACTATCATTATTAATATTTAAATTAGATGTTTGTAATATATTATTATTTTTATTTATTAATAATACATTTTCAATATTTATTGAATTACTATTTATTTCAAAAATAATATTATCATTATTTGTAAATTTTATTGAAGAATTATTTATTAAATTTAATCCATTATTTTGAATAATACAACCATTATTAAAAGTTGATTGTCCACCAAAAGATGTTTCTGTTAAATTTAAACCTCGAATAGTAATATTAGAAGTATTTGGTATTATATTATCAACATGTATAGTATTATTAAAATAAGTATCATTATAAAAAATATTACTATTATTATTAATAATTAATTTGTTACTTAAATTAATATTATCAGATGTTGTTAAATTAGAAGTTCTCAATTGATTCGAAACTTCAATATTTGTAAAATTACCTAAACCAGTAATTTTTAAATTTTCTAATGATAATTCAGTATTTAAATATAATTCAGAATTATTAACACTAAATAAATCTTGTTTAGTCAATAAATTTTTAATATAAAATTGATGATTATCACCATTAATAAGGTTTGTTCCAATCATTAAATTGCCAAATTGAATTTCAGTTCTATTATTATTTTGTAAAGTATTTAATCTAATTAAAGGACCAGAATATGGTAAAGTATTATTTAAAAATAAAGAACTACTAAAATCAACATCAGAAAATGATTTTCCTTGAATAGTAGATTGAATTGGATTATTTCCAAATATAAGTGACATTTATATATTTAGTATTTTTATTATATTTAAATAAAGAATTTATTAATTTTTATGTATTATCACGTAAAGTTTGGTTTCATTTTAGTTGAATCGATTCCCCATTCTAATAAATTTTGTTGAATAACAGGACTAATATTAATATTATTATATTTTAATTTATTAATAGTATTTTGAAATCTGATTCTAAATCTACCACTTTGTTTAGAAGCAAAATTGATCCATCTTTTAACTTGTTTTTTATCATCAGATGTTCTTCTTCCTTTATAAAAATAACAATACCATTGAATCCATCCTCTTGGTGCATTAGATTCATCAATCCAACCTTTATCTAACCAATCATAATAACTGGAACCAGCTTTAACTTTAAATTTATTGATTTCTTTATTATATGTTTGTGATATTAGTTTATTTTTATTAATATTTTTTAAAAATTTAAATTTATTAATATCATTTGAAGTATATGTTTTATTTGTGATATGTGATGTAATATTTCTAAAATAAGTTCCACCTAATATACCATATTGAAACATTTGTTTTGGTGTTAAATCAGGTTTAAAATCAGGATAATCTTTAAAATTCATTTTATATAAATATTTTAATATATATTTATATAAAAATGTTTAAATTAATATTAGGAATTTTATTTGGTATTTCTTCATCTATTTTTACATCATATATACCAATTATATATTCGAAATTAATTAATGATTTATTATTAAATAATTATTTAGAAATAGATAAATTATTATTTTCATATATTTTTTATAAATTATTAAGTATTATTTTTGCAAGTTTAAGAGGTGGTTTTTTTAGTATATATATATATGATATATCAACAAATAAAAAAAATATACTTTTAAATAAATTACAAAAATATAATTTAAATTTTTTTGATAGTTATAATAATGTTGATTTAAATAATATTTTTAGTAAAGATATTGAAAAATTAAGTGAATTATATATATTAAATGGAAATGTATTTATAAGAACATTAACTCAATTAATTATAACATTTTATCTTTTATTTAATTTATCAAAATATATGTTATTTTTATTAATAATATTATCTTTAATTCAAATTTTATTAATAAATTTATATCAAAAAAAAGTATATGATAAATCAATTAAAAATAAAAATGAAAAACAAGATGAACAAAATAAATTAATAAATGATTATATATTAAAAGTTGATTCTTATAGAACTCAAAATTTAGAAGAAAAATTATTAAATAGATTTAATATATTACAAAATGAAATAACAATATTAAAAAAAAAAGAATCAATTTATTATTCTTTAAATATTTTTTTAACAAATATATTTAATTCATTAATAATAATTATAATAATTTTATATGGTATTAAATATAATATTAAAAATAATATTATACATTCATTTATAATTTATATTGATAATATAATTGAAATATTACAATCTTATAAATATATAATAAATAATATTTATAATAATTATAATATAATTGAAAAAATAAATAATTTTTCAAATTATAAAAATAATAATAATAATAATATTGTTCCTATAAATTATTTATCTAATTTTAAACCAGATATAATATTCAAAAATGTATATTTTAAATATAAAGATAAATATATATTTAATAATTTAAATTTAAATATACCTTTTAATCAAAAATTAGGAATATTTGGTAAATCTGGTATTGGAAAAAGTACTTTTTTAAAATTATTATTAAATTTTTATAATATTGAAAATGGTGATATATATTTAAATAAAATATTATTATCAACAATTGCTAATAATTTTTATTATAATGATATAATTAGTTATGTTAGTCAAGAACCTACATTATTAATAAATAATTATAAATTAAATAAAGAAAATTTAAATCAAATTGAATTTACTAAAGATATTATAAATTTTGATAAATTGAGTGGTGGTCAAAAACAAAGATTAATAATAAATCAAACATTATTAAAAAAAACACCAATATTAATAATGGATGAACCAACTTCATCATTAGATATTAATAATGAAAATATATTTTGTAATATTATTGAAGAAGAAATGAAAAAAAGAGAATTTACATTTATATTAATTAGTCATAATTATAATTTATTAAATAAATTATGTAATAAAATTATAAATTTTGATAATATAATATAAAATGGATTAAAAACCAAATAATATTATGAAAATAAATGTAAATTAGAGAATAAAAATGATTATCATTTGATATATATTTTATCAAAAAAGGTTAATTTATAGTATTATATTATAAATAATAAAAAAGATGTTAAAATAACAGAATAGACTATAAATAATTTTAGAATCTATAAATAATTTTAGAATTTATAAATAATTTTCTTAATTTTAATTTTTAATTTTGTATTTTTTTCTGAACTATCCACATAACTATAATAATAATAATATTGTTAATTTATACCTATAAATATTTTCGATCATATGGTTATTGATAAATTATATACTCGTGATCATATGAAAATTGTTTTTGATAAATATAGCTTTACGTGTGATCATATTTTTATTGATAAATATATACTTGTGATCATATTTTTATTGATAAATTATATACTCGTGATCATATTTTATTTTTATTGATAAATATAGCTTTTAATATGATCATAATTATATTGATAAATATATACTCGTGATCATATTTTAATTGATAAATTGTATAGACGTGATCATATATTTTCTGATAAATAGCATTATTATTTTGAGTTCGCGATTAACATAATTTTTTAATTAAAAACGATAAAAAAAATAAAAATTTTGTTGAATCATCTAATTTTGAAATTGAAAAATCAGAAAAAGAACAATTATTAAAAAATATTATAAAATTAATAAATATTTTATAATTTTAAAAATTATTCATTTTTAATATTATAATTTTTTTTTTTATAAAAATTTAATCTTTTATTAAATCTATTTTTAAATATTGAAAAATCGTCAACAATATCAATAATTAAAGGAATATGTATTCTATTTTCTGGTTTTTCTCTTAATATTCTACCAATACTTTGTTCAATATCACTAATAGGGCTTGCAAATAAAAGCATATTTAAAGAAGGAATATCTAAACCTTCTTGTGCTAATTGAAAAGTGCCTAAAATAATATCTTTAGTAGCAGATTCATCTAATTTATTTTGTTTCATACCTCCAACATAATAACCAATACTATAAATATTATCTTTTAATAATTCATATAATTCTTTTAATAATTCTTTTCTTTCAGATAAAATAATTAATTTTCTATTTTTTTCCATATTTTCAAAAATAACTTTGGATATAAATTCAATTCTTGGTTTAAAATTACAAATTTGACTTAACATACCAACAGCATTAATTTTATTATTAAATTTATTAGTTAATGTTTGAGAATATTCTAAACTATTATCATTAAATTTTAATGTTTTAACTAAAACATTATTATCATCAGTTTTAAATGTAGGTTTAATAACACATTTACCAATAAACCATTCAAATACTTTTCTTAATCCATCTTTTCTATTTAAAGTAGCTGATAATCCTAAAGTATAAGGAGAACATGTTTTAACTAATGCTTGACTAAATACTTCAGCACTTGTATGATGACATTCATCAATAATTACTAATCCAAAATCTTGAAAAATTTTATTAGGATAATCTTTCATTGCAATAGATTGTAAAGATGCAACAACAAAATCTTTATCTTCAATATCAATAATATTTTGTTTAATTTTGCCAATTTTAGAATTGGGTGAAAACATTTTAATTCTTTCTGCAAATTGAACATTTAGAAAATCTTTATGTGAAATAAATAAAGTTTTTAATTTTAATAAACAAGCAATATAAATAGCAATAACAGATTTTCCACCTCCACAACCAATAGATATAATTCCCCCCATTTTTAAAGGATCATTAATTGTTTCCATAAATGCATTAATTTGAATTAATTGATTTTCTCGAATTTCTCCAGAAAAAGTCATATTTTCTCTTTTTTCACCAGTTCCTATAATATTTCTTTTAGGTATACCAAATTTTTGTAATCCATAATATTTAGGTAAATATAATTTATTTTCATTTTCTAAATATAAACTATATATTTTAGGTTCTAAAAAATCAAACATACGATTTTCTACACATACTGTTAATTCTTTTTTAATTTCTGAAATTTCATTTTCTTTAAACATTGATTTTTTAATTGAATAACCATTTCTTGATAATGATGTCATATATATATATTAATTAATATATATCATTTTTTTATATATAATAATTTATCTATATTGAATATAAGGTATATTTTGTATTGGTATCATTTGTATTGGATTCATTTGTATTATTGGTGGTAAATTATTAAATTGTATAGATTCATTATTTGATTTATTTTTATTTAATATATTTTCAATAATTTGATCTAAATTATTAAATTCAATTAAATTAATATCATCAATATCTTGAATATTATGTCTTTTATATTCATAACTACAACAATTACATAAAAAACTTAAACAATTATTAAAACTTACAAAACAATGTTTATAAGATTTTTTTTTTTTACATATTAAATTATTATATTCTGTTTGTGTTTCTTTTTCTCTATATATTTCTGTTTTAATTGAAATTTTTTTTTTATCTATATTTAATAGATTTAATATTTTACATTTTTCTTTATAAAGTTTAAATTGTTTATTTGCCATATCAGAAGGTTGATCATCACATTCTGAAACTAATATATCAAATTCATTAAATATACTATTAATTAATTTTTCAAAAACTGTTCCAGATTCTGATGAATCTATTGTTTTAATTTTAATTTCATATAAAAATGATTCAATTCTTAAACCTAATTTTTCAAAATTTTTGGCATAATTTTTAGTAATTTCAGTTCTTTCTGTAAATTTAAAATATTTTTGTAATCCAGATATAATAGCAACAAAAATACTTAAAATTGCTATAAAAATTTTAATATCTTGATTTGTATGTAAATTATTATTATCATTATCAACTTCAACAGTTTGCATTGTAGCAACTATACTTAAAATACTTGTAAAAATAATTAAAGGAAATGCAATAAAATTACTACATATAGAAAGATAACTTGAATATTCTCTATATAAACATGTATTTACATCACATTTAATAGCAGTATAAATTAATTTATGTATTACAGTTGTTTTTTCTTTTCTTAATAAATTTAATGAATAATTTGACATTAACATGTTTAATTTTATTTTTAATTAATATTTAATATTACAATTACCAGTTATAAAATTTACAAAAAAATAGTATATAAGATATATAGGTCCTAAAAAGAAAGCAATTATTGTAAATATAAATCTTGAAATTTGTCCAGATTGATTATTACATGAATATGATAAATATGCAGCATATAAAGATATTATTATAAAAATAAATTCAAATAGTAAATACATTTTATTTATTTAAATATAAAAATTAATGAGTCATTTAAAAAAAATAAGTATTTCAAATGAATTATTTAATGGATTTAATGAAATACTTAATATATATGAATTTTCAAGTTTTAAAGAATTAATTGAATATATAAAAAATAAATTAATATCACATCTAACAATATTAAATTTAAATAATTTAATTGAAAAAGCTAAATTATTAAATTTACATTGTCATGATTATATTTTTTATTCAGAATTATTAGATGATACAAATGTTAATATAATATATTTATGTGATCATAATTGTTATTCTTAATAAATTTATTACAATTATTTTTTTTATTAAATGATAATAAAATGGCTAATGATAATATTATATATTTTATAAGACTTATTTCTTTAATTATATTAATATTAGTTATAATTTATAATATATTTGATAATAGATTAAAAGATAAAAATATACAAATATTATTAGCAATAATTATTATGTTTATATTTTTATTTATTGATCCATTATCCGGTTTTTTTATTGCTTGTTCTATATTTGTTATATATTATAAATTATATAGTAATAATAATTTTTCACTTATTAATGGTAGATTAATTAAAAAAAATAATAATAATGAAAATATATTATATAATAATTATATAAGTAATGAACATTTAATAAAAGCTCAAAATAATATAATATCAGATCCTGATAATGAATTAAATGGATTTGATAATTTATTAGATAAAAAAGAAGTATTAGGAGCACAAGGTTTATCAGAAATAATGAATGGTTATAATGAAAATTACATAGGCGCCGAATTAGATGAATTATAAAAATAACTTTTTATACCAAAATATATCATTAAAATAAATGCAAAAAATGCTGAAAGCATATCCACACCCAAATTTACACTAAATTGTGTATTATCATACATTTGTTTTTTCATTAATGTATAACTTAAACTTATACATGCATATATTAAAAATATCATACCTATAAAACTTATAAAACTATCTTCAGATTTTGAATAAGTATAATAACCTATACTACCTAATATTATACATAATATACAAATTACTATAAAATATATTATATTTAAAACATCTTTATTACTATTCATTTATTTTTCTGTAACATATAAAAACTAATTATAATTAATATATATTTTACATAAAGTTCATTATTTATTAAATATTCATTTGATGTAGTCTCTAATATATTAGTAATTATAGATGAATTTAATATTAAAATTACAATTATAAACATTATAATTGATAATAATAAAATATTATAATCTATATAATTTTCATCTTTTTTATATATTATTTGTGGTGGAGATGATATATATTGAGGTATTTGTTTAATTTCTGATATATTTTGATTTATTTTTTGAGGTTCTGAAATATTTTTTGACATATTATTTAATAATTCTTTTACTAAAGGATCTTGTAAATCATCTACTTTTTCAGTTTTTTCAATATTAATATCTAAATTATCTATTGATGTTGTCATAATTATAAATTTAATATTAATATTATTTTTAAATATAAATAACAAACACATAAATTATTTATAATTTAATTCATTACCTTTACATTTTATAGGAATAACATTATTTTCATAACAATTATTATTTATATTATATTTCTTTTTATTTTCTTTACGTAAATCAGGTGAAATATATATAATACAATCTTCACATATTGGTTTAAATAACATTGCTATACCAAAACCTAATATTATACTTATTAATAAATTTCCTTGTTTTGTAAATAATAATTTATCAATTATTGTTTCATTAGACATTATTTAAATTTTAATATATATAAATAAAAATATGAATTATAAAATTTTATTAATTGCTGTTATTATTTTATTTATGTTATTATTAGGTTTTGTTATATATCTATTAATTACTGCTACTGATAAACAAATTAATCTTGAAATATCAACTAATAATGATAATAACAAAAATGATAATACTAATGAAGATCCTATTTATCCTATGAGTAATACTGATTTTCAACAATTAGGAACATTATCATCTATGGATGATACTAATACTATTTTACCACTTTTTGGTAAAAAACTATTTAAAGATAGATGGACTTATTATACTACTACTGATGGAGAACAAAATCTTAGAATCGAAATTATTCATAGCGAACGAAATTGTATGAAAGACCAAATTGGATGTGATATGATATACAATGATGATGTTGTTACTATACCTTCATATAATAACAAACAATTTAAAGTATTTCTTTACAACTATTCAACTCCTTTTTAAGCATATCTATTTCATTATATAAATCTTTAAAACCTTCAATAAATAATCCCGCTAAATTACCATACATTACTCTTAATTTACCATCACATTTCTTTAAAACCGCTTCTGGTAACACTTTTTCTACATCTTGAGCTATTAATCCCGTAAATCTCTTTTCTAAAAATGTATCATTTCTATTAAAAGTATAACCCGTTAAACTATTTATTTTATCTTTTACATCAATTATTTTTTCTAAATCATATTTATAAGATAAATCTGAATCAGTATATATATCTGTTGTCGCATAAATTTGACCTGCAACTGTTAAACTATTTTCATTAATAATTGTATTTATATTAGCATTATCAGTATTACTAAAAAATTCATGATCATCTGGTCCTACAAATAATTTTCTTATATGTATTAAATTTTCAGATGAAATATTATATTGATTATCAATATTACTATAACTATTATTATAATTTTTTAAATTATGAGTAATATCTGATGTTAAATTACTATCCCCCAAATAAATATGTCCAGCTGTAAAAAAATCAGCACTACTTAAAGAACTCCATTTAGTTTCTATAATTTTATTAGCATTTTGATATATTTTTAAATATTTATCAGTTCCATTATCATATTGTGGTAATTTTAGTGTATAAGTGCTTGTTAAATTATTATCAATACCTAAATTAATCGATTTATTATTTTCATAAATTTTTAAACTTGATTTAACAATTAAACCTTCTTTATCAGTTATACTTTCAAGTTCATCACTTGACATATTTATACCAATAAAACCATTACTACTATTATCATTTGTTATATTAATTATTGGAGTTTCATTATTATCTAAATATATTTTACTAAAATTATAATTACTTCTAATCTCTAAACTATTTTTTAATATACATGTTTTTTCACTATATAAATTTTCTAATTCTAATTTAAAAATATCTTTTTCACCTATATTTGAATCTATATTTTTTTTAAATTTTATATCAACATCATTATTAAATTCTAATTTTTTATCAATAGTTAAATTATCTATATTTAATGGTTTAAATATTTTTAAACTATCACAATTAAAATTTGTTTTAAATTTAAATTTTAAATCTTTTAATATTATACAATTATTATATTCAGAAATATCATTAAAATTTCTACCATCTTCATTATATAAATCAATATAAATTTCATAAAATTCAATTTTTACTTTTTTACATTTTTTATTTATTTTAAATAATTGTTTTTTATATGGATCTAAAATATTACATGTTCCTATTGAAATATCATCAATATGTAACTTAAATGAACATAATTTATTTAATCTTTTTATATGATTTTCTCTTGAATCATCAATATTAATTTGTTGTCCTAATTCAGAACCAGTTTCATAAAAATCATTTTCAAAATTAGTTTTTAAATTTGAATAATCTCTTAAATCATCAAGTATTTCAAAACTAATATCTATTAATTCTTCTTCATATGATCTTTTATATTCAAAATAATCAACTTTTCCATCATCTGTAACTTGATATTTATAAAAAAATCTTGATTCATCTTTATCAAAAGTTATTTGTCGATTATCTAAATTACTATAATATAAATTAATATCATAAGCT
>Ga0257110_1000015_pt1 | contig 97887 bp, 99 predicted proteins | sample LP_taG_7_FD_190184 | JGI IMG/M metagenome (GOLD analysis project Ga0257110, IMG submission 190184) | Marine microbial communities from Northeast Subartic Pacific Ocean, Canada - LP_J_2015_P26_10m | ecosystem: Environmental > Aquatic > Marine > Oceanic | place: Canada: Northeast Subartic Pacific...
ATTGAAATACATTTTCACCTTTTTAGCAGAATGGTCACTGACGGCTGCTATGTCATAAGTTCGTCTTTGTAATAAAGACATCATATCTGAAGTGATTCCTTGTAATCCGAAACGCGCATAATCTGGTTTAAAAGTAATTTTGGTATAGGGTTTGGACTTGTTTTTTGTGATTTTGGGTGGACATATTTCGTTCAAATTGTTATTGAATTCTTGCACATATTTCAAACCACGAGTGTGATCAATGGTTTCGATTTTTCCATATGTGGACCATATAAGAACCAATTTGAATCCGAAACCGTTCTTACCTCCGACAATTTTCTTTTCTTCTTTATCGTAATTTGTGGAAGTACGCAAATGTCCAAAGATCATTTCCGGAATCCAAATGTCATATTCGGGATGCTTGGCAATATCAATACCATTTCCATCGTTTTCCATGGAAATCGTGCCGTCTTCCGAAATATCTATTTTTATTTCTGAAACGTATTTTTTATCAAGAAGTGGGGAATGAATCATACGAACAATATGATCACGACAATTTACAATTCCTTCGTCGAATAATTTATACAATCCGGGAATATATTCAATATCCTTGTGTACAATCTTCGATGAATCTTTATCATATACCCATGTAGAAGAATCCACATTTTCAACGGAACCAATGTATGTATCTGGATTATCCAAAATATGCTGTTTATCGGTTTTACGTTGGTATTGCTTTGCTAACTGACTATCACTCATGATGTATATATGGTGTGTATTATGTATATGATTTTTTAATAAATAAACAATTCAATTTTTTTCGAAATACATGGAAATGTCTGGTGATCTGGATTTTTTTTCACACTATATTGTAAATTCATAATGTGGACAAGATATAGAAATCGCGATTTTTTTAAACATTGTGCTTGTGAAACCCAGAAGGATAATAAAAATATGAATACATCGACTAATACAACACAAATTAGTAGAAAAATGATGCAAGCGCAAACCATTCGTCGCAGAACTCGAGGGTCCTCAAACAACTCAGTTTCAGGCGGTATTACATATTCTATTTTGCTTACTGAACGAGCAGGTCCATGTGAGAAGATCAGTATGTTTGACGTCAATGCCTATTGTCCACCACCTCCTCCTGAGCCGCCTGTTGTTGAACCATTAAAATACCCACCTGTAGTAGGACCTCCTGATCCCAACGTTAAAGATTTATCTATAGTGCCTCCAATGGTAGGACCACCTGATCCTAGCGTTAAAGATTTATCTATAGTGCCTCCTCCGTCTCTTCCAAATCTGAATTTTAAAAATAATTCGGTTCTTCCTCCCCTTATGGGACCACCAAATCCATACATTAAGGACTTATCTACGATGCCGCCATTTGGGCGTCCTGTGCAAGGAAATCCCATAAATATTTCATCCATTCATGGAATCCCACCTGTAACACAAAGTTCTCAATCATCGAGTCAATTGATCTCCAAACAAGATTATGATGTTTTGATAGGTAATAATTGATTCGATTATATGGGTAAAAATATATATGTTTTGTATATAAATGCCTTCTATATCTGTAACCAAACCTATCAATGGACCCGGGTGGTATTTGATATCATCGTCCATCCCTGTACAACAAGGCGAAGAATTAAAATCATTTTATGAAGTGATTCACAGTTTGAAATCAGATGCTGTTGCTGAAATAAATATTTATAAAGCAGCCTTCTATTATCCATATGCGTTCTCTCCAGATGATTCGTTCACAAGTGCAGATTGGAATCGTGTGGAAGACATTAATGAATATTACATTCCTGATGGAACCCAAGATGGCTCGCGTAGTTATTTATATCGCATGAGTCCTAATCTGGGTTACTGGGTGAAAATCGAATCATATAGCCCAAAGATTTCTTTACCTGGTGATACTGATACAGTGCCTATTACAAATGTAAGTGCCGAATTATACAATGTTTTTGTTCCTCCTGCTGCTACATCAAGTGGAGGCGAATCTGTAAGCGTGGATGTTTCTAATATTCCTGTGGATTCAAATAACAATACTGTCAGCAGTCTTGGTACATATACAATTATTTATAGTGTAGCCAATAATGTTGGAGATGTTTCTACGCGATCATTAAGTGTGACTGTTTCAGATCCTTCTCCACCGATAATCACTATACCAAATCAAACCATTTATTTGAACACAACAAGTGGTGTATATGCATCTGAATTCAATGTAAAGGATTTATTAATTGATAATAGTTACATATTATTATCCGACTCCAATACACCAAACGAGCATATAACTGTAACTACATCTCCAGAAACATTTACTAATCCAGATGGATCCTTCAATATTGATATTTCCGCAAATGATGGATACAATACATCAACAGGAACTATTGATTTAGTATTTATGAGCAATCCGGTAATCACTCCTATAGAATACTCAAACGATCCTGACAATGGTTATTTAGGAATTACTAGTAATAACAAAGTAATTAAACTCAATGATTCTTCTGATATAAATGCTGAAAACCTAGTGAGTGTTGGAGCCGATGTTACAGTAACGTATGATCCGCAAAATATTACCGATTCAACGACATCTGTCACGTATAATGCTACACATACAGCGAGTGGCTTCACTAACACTGCATCTTACTCGGTGATCCGTGTAGACGGTCCAACTTTAGATGCGACTTTCATAAGCAATGATTTTGTATACGGTCCATCCAGTGACGTCATTTACGTGAAAAATAACGTAATAGGTACAAGTGTTAATAGCGATATTTTTATGACTACCAATGGAACACTTTCATCTACTCCGGCAATTATTGAGGCATCGAGCAATACATACAACATTTCATATGTGGCTACTGACACTGGTAACTATGGGTTTAAGTCAGAAAAAACAATTAGTGTCGTCACAGTGGATGCGCCAAATATTGATGTTGTAGCATCGGGTAGTCATAGTGTGGACTTCGTTTACGGTCCATCCAATGACACAATCTATATTCAGGACGGTAAGGGAGTTTCCGCTTCAGGTGAACTCTTCGTGGATGTATCCGATAATGTGACTTTGACTTCGACTCCTATTGAATTTACTCAATCTGATAATGTTGTCAACTATTTGGCCACAGATCCATATGGATTTACAAACGACGCATCATTGAGCATTACAACTGTAACTTCACCAAATATTGGTATCAAAGAATTGGGTGACTATGCCAACTTCGTGTATGGTCCATCCAATGATACCATCTATATTCAAGCGGATAAGGGAGTTTCCGCTTCAGGTGAACTCTTTGTGGATGTATCTAATAATGTGACTTTGACGTCGAGTCCTATTGAATTTACTCAATCTGATAATGTTGTCAACTATGTTGCCACAGATCAATACGGATTTACAAGTGATGCATCCTTGAGCATAGTAACTGTACAAGGTCCTACATTAACGCCATCCAGTGAATTAATCTACCCAGACAATAGTTCAACTATCGACTATACTAAGCCATACTGGTTGAATGACTCGAATGAAACCACATTAATGGCACCTATTGATAATGTGACTGGTGTTAACGCTCTTACATATGTTAACGCTTTGTCTGACTACACAATTGATGTCAGTAGTAGTGTGGTCACGGATACAAGTTTCGCTAATCTATCGACTGTTTCTGATCCATCATACTCTGTCATTACATACACTCTTACTCAAAATACATATGGATTTGAAACCGACATATCCTATAATGTTACTATTCGAACGGATATTGCGCCACCAATTATTACCGGTCCTTCATCATTGACATTGTTAGATCCTAACCCATAAATATTACAAAAATAACAATGGAGAAATAATGTTTAGAAAATATATAATCATGTCTTTATCACTCATTGATCTTTCTAGTAATCTAACTATTGCTAGTGACACAGACACTTTGACAGTCGATCCAGTTACCATTTCTAATGCTTCAGGAACACATAATGTCACGTTTACTGCCACTGATGTTGCAGGAAATAAGCATACAAAAGATGTCGCTTTGATTTTTACGAAACCAGCAATTTCATCCATTGCTTCTTACGTTGTGTCGGGAGAAAGCGTAGATGTCCTTTTGCCAGTGAACGAAATCGTAGATGCTTCATCGTATATTACTCATGATAGTGCGAACATAGCAATTAATGTTTCTTTGTCGGACGTGAGCAACAATGTAAATTTTAATACGGATGCATGTGGTAATTTTCAAATGGTCTATGATATAAGCGATGCTTATCTCGATATTTCCATGAATAAAACGATCACCTTTGACGTGCGTGAAACCCAAGATTTGACTCAAAATTCCAATATAACAGTCGATGGATCTAATGGAAAATATGTCTTTGATAACATTCCTTACGACGCAAGCAACCTAATCGCTGTAACAACTGGTTCATATAATCTTGATATTTCTGGAGGTCATCCTTTCCAAATTGTTAATATTGAAAATAATAATTTTATCAATATGACTTCACCATCAACTGGTACGGTGGATGTAGCGGGATATTACACCGGTGACGCTAGTTTGAATATAACAGGCAATTTTGGGGTCGCTAGTTTTAAGTGTAAAACACATGGTGCAATGGAAGAAACAAATAAACTTATTTACAAATCCAGTTAAAAGGAAAACGCTGTTCAACATTATACATAATCTATAATGTTGAAATTTCAAAACTTTATCAAAAACTTATCCAAAAACCCACAATTGAAACTAGGTAGATGGGCACGTGCAAGTGAGAATCTCACACACAAAAAGGTCGATTGGGCGAATGAAGATCATTGTGGAACTTGTGTTGAGCCCATGGAACATAAAAATAATAAAAATAATCAGAAAAAATGATACAAAAGAAACAATCTATAATTATATAATGGAATCAAATATCGAAGCACTCGCACGTGAAAACGAGAATTTGAAATATGAAATTGATACTCTCAAATCTCTTATAGAGGAAATCGAAAAGGATAAAAACAAATCATGGGGTCAAATAATCGACGAAAAGGTCGAAATTTGGTTCGAAAAATTCAAGGACGATATAGACATTGGTCGAATTACTACATTCGAGGCATTTGGTTCGAAATATGAAATCGATGTGCTACCTGATTCTATGGAAAAAGCCATATATAAAAAATGCATCAAGATCATTTTTGCTATGATGCTTGAAATGAAAGACAAATTGTAAGAATGTAGAGAAAATCAATTTGATTGATAAGTAAAAAATGTGAATACATATAAAGGTTCTACAATAATATTTTTAATGAATATATTATTGATGATTAAGGGTGGAATATATCTATTTGTACAGTTGATTGAGTCGACAAAAATAACAACCAAACCAATATCAAAAAACTATCAATTTAATATTCCGCTCTTTTGGAAAATCGCAAATAAACGTGAAATTAGTGATAAGAAGCCCAAGCGATTTATTTTCAACGAATATCCTATTTCCATATACAAAGATTCCGAAACAGAAGAAGTTAAAGCCATAAGTGATATATGTATTCATCGAGGGGCGTCTTTGTCTCACGGTACCATACAAAATAATTGTGTGAAATGTCCTTATCATGGGTGGGAATATAAAGATGGATTGGTTGAAAACATTCCTGGTTTACCTGATACCAAAAAGCAATCATTCGGCGTTCCAAGATTTGAAATACGAGAAATTAACGACGATATATACCTGAGACCTTCGTATGACATGAATTCCAATAAGGGAACATTATACAATCATTCGATTTATATTCCCCCGGAAGCATCGGATCCCAATTTCGTCCGCGTCACTGGAACCCGGCACATTCACAGACCCAACAATTTAATAACAGAAAATGTACTCGACATGATGCATATAAGTTATGTTCATTCGTTTGGAAATTCGCTGTCACCCGTTCCATTCAAAATAGACTATGAAGATATGAATGAAATGTCCGGTAAAACTACTTTCCATTACACTGCAGGTCAATCCAGTATGTCTCGATTGATCGGAGGTGCACAATTTGTTCAAGTAGAAAATGAGTTCCATTTACCCGATGCAACAGTGACCCGTGTAAAAGCAAACGACATTACAAAAACTATCATTACCCATTGTTATCCCATTGGAAAAAATGAATCCATTTTACATTACGATCTATATCGCAATTTTTTAACACATGAAATGTTTGATCCATTGTTCAAATATCAGATGAAACTCACTTTAGACGAAGATGTAGACATCATCAACTATATTTATGACGATTATGTTCAAGGATTTATGAGCAATAAATTCGACATTACACAAATAAAATATCGTCAAAAGATGAAGCAACTAAATGCAAATGTTACAGAATTCTGTTAGAAAAAATCACTTAAATAGTTGTTGAGATTTATAAGTAACATGAAATTCATTGCATATATATGGTTTTCGTATATATGTAATTTGTGTCACGGATATGGTTGGGTACCCCTCATAGATTTGAAAACGTATAATACCAAAGTTATTTCGGAGATTCAATTATTGGACAAAGAATTAGTCATATGGGAAAAAAACGGCTCTATAATAGTACAAGACAATGCATGTATGCATAGAAAGGCTCCCTTGAGCGAGGGATACATCGATAAAACCACGGGTAATTTGCGATGTTCGTATCATGGCTGGGAATATTCTGCAAATGGCAGTGTTCTAAGCATACCACAAAGCAATCATTGCAAAACATGCATTAAACATCAAAACACTTATAGGACCCAGTCTCACAACAACATCTTATGGCTCAATACTAATTTGACTTGTGAACTCGAATTGCCACAACATATAACGGACGTAGTAGAAGTAAGCAACGACACAGTTGTGGTGGATTTACCATATGCAATGAACATTTTATTAGAGAATTTTTTCGATCCAGCGCATATTCCATTTGCACATCATGAGTTACAATCCAAACGCGAACTGGCTAGCACGGTAAATAGTACTTTAATTAAAATGGATGAAAACGGAATATGTTTTTATTTCGAAGACTCGACGTTGGCAAACGGCGAATATCGCAATGGCACAATGACCTTTCATAATCCGAATCATTATGAACTTCGATCGTTGTATCCAGAAAACGTTTTTTTCGATGGATTGCAAATATATTGTGTCCCTTTGCGTAACTATAAAACCCGGATTTTCATGCAACAAAAATACAAAAGACGCTACCAAAGATACATTTTTGACAAAATACCGAATTTCGTCAAGCATTCTTTGGCGATGACGTTCTTAGATAGTGATACGATGCTCTTATACAAACAACAACGGCATTTAATGAATCATGAAATCTTTGACACGAAAAGTTATTATACACCCACATCCAGTGATTATAGTATCATTATGTTTCACAAATGGTTAAAAAAGTACAATCCTACATGGCTGCAGTACGTATATCGCGATGAAAAGTTAGTGTCAGAGATGTCTAGGTATGAAATCTTCAATCGATACGAGGCACATACGAAGCATTGTCAACATTGCAGCGACACCCTCGAAAATCTGCGGAAAATACAAATAGGAATACCTATATGTATATTGTTGGTGAGTTTATATGATTTGGAAATTACATCTCTAGTTTTCGCGTTTTTTGCCTATATTGGAGTCGGTAAATTGACAACATATTTTTTATTCCGGGATTATGTACACAACGATCTATGATTATGGCAACTTGAATGCTTTTGTGAAATACGCCCAGAAGAAAATACCGACAAAACATTTGGAAAACAGATCCAATACATTGTATCCCACATTACGCGTCACTTCATCGAAAAAATAGAATACACCATAAAGTGCCCATAAAAATACGAATGCACCATACAACATTTTGTTGTCCATGTTATTGTACCCCTTCAGGAAATTCGTGTGTAAATAGTAGTACATAGAGGCAAATGCGGCGAATCCGAACGTATTGGCAGCGTACTTATTCATCATGCCGATTTCACCGATATAACCGAATCCCAACATCAAATAATTGAGAACCAAAACAACTAAATATTTATTGAAACTTAGTGCACCGCCTTTGTTGTTATATAAAAATGCCAACATGAGTACCAATAGCATAATAGGTGTCGTTATTGCCCAATCCACATAACGTGTGGAATTGATCTTTTTGTAATCGACGGATTCTTCCAACTCGGCTACAAAATTACCATAGAAAAATGCAGCAACAATAGAAATACATGTCTCTAAATTCAATATATTACGAATGCGAAGGTCTTTTGTGCGCATCGACTCAATAAATGTGATGGTTCCAGTAGTAATGAGGAAAGCATATGTAATGTAGAATGAGTTTTTGATTAATTCTTGTTGATTCATGTGATTTTATATAGTATGCTTATAAAAAACTATTTGTAATCATCGTGATATAGTTCATATATTTATAGAATTGATGGTTTTGTTCATCGGTCCACCGTTTGGAAATTATATTGATTTGCCATTTACTGTTTCAATTAAAGGTAGTTATACATGTGAGGCCCGACCTGGTCTAATAGGTCAAATTCTACGCACTCTCCGTTACTCATTTGAACATCAAGGATGGATCAATAAAATAGGTCTTCGCAATAAGGGCATAGATTATGCAATGACAAAGTATAACCCGAAACACATTTATAGTTTGGCGATTTTAAATAAAAGTGAAATCGATGTTTTGGAGGCCAAAATACCGAAAAATGCGAACATTGAACTCAATGTGAGTTGTCCCAATGCGGAAAAACATATGATATCGAACGGATTGTCGAAATTTATCAATAAAGATCGCCGATGGTGCATTCTCAAAATAAGTCCGCATTGTTCACTGGATGAGTTTTCCAATTATTATGGCCAGGGATTTCGACAATTTCATTGTTCCAATACCATGCCTACTTCACGAGGAGGACTCAGTGGACCCATTTTACGTGCGAATAATTTGAATTTGATACGCGAGATAAAGGAGAAATATCCCGATGTGGAGATAATCGGCGGCGGTGGAATTCACTCGTATCAAAATATGCTGCAATATCGTCATTGTGGCGCCGAACACTTTTCAATCAGTACAATATTTTTTCATCCGATCAAAACTGGATGTTTTTTTGCAAACTTTTACAAACATATGCTTCTGAAACATCAATGAACTCAAAAAATTGAATTGTTGCGTTAATTACATTTGAAATTAGAATAAAATGTCGTCTACTATAACAAATCCATCTTCGAAATTACGAACAATAGAGAGTGATTTAGTAAAAGATTCAACACCTATTTTTGATGAAGATTCATATAGTGATAAACAATCTGTCAAAGATATCACATTGGATGAGTATATTCGTCGTGGACCAGGAAAAGGAGTAGGTATAACTGAACCCCTTTATTCTGAAGATCAAAGAAAAATATCTAGAAGATAAATTTAAACTTCATATATGGTAATAATTATATATGAACTACTATTAAAATAGACATTACCGGGTCTAATCCTGTTTGTCAAATTCGCCATAAAAGGATAATGTTCTTGCACTGGGGTCACTTGCGTCCACAAATCGCGGCATCCAAAATTCCGGAATAACGTGACTCTGATCCGGATAATATTCCTCGAACAAGGATCGATAGTAAATTTGCTCGCGTGTCTTTGGAGGATTGTACGTATACTTCTTTTTCTCTATTTCGACGCTTTGAACATGTTCGTCAATCATTTCAGCAATAGTGGTCTGTTGGTCACATACGCCGTCACTAAATGCTTCTTTGGTTCGCCACAATACATCGTATGGTAAAATCGGATTATCCTCGTCATCGAAAGCCGCGCGCAACAAGTACTTTTCCGTATATTTGAATTTTTCGAAACAACTGTGTTCACCACTGCGATAACGCAATTGCGGTGGAATGGACAAATAAAATTGTGTGAATGTGCGGTCCAAGAACGGAGTGCGCGGCTCCAATCCATGTGACGAAATGCATTTATCCGAGCGCAGAACGTCATACTTGTGTATATTTTGCAGAAGTCGGCGACACTCATAATCGAAATCCACACAATTGGGTGCATGATTGACATATAAGTATCCACCCGTCAATTCGTCTGAACCATCGCCGTTGAAAATCACCTTGGCATCGCTGTTTTCTCTGATGTACTTTGCCACCAAATAATTACCCAGACTCGCACGAACTGTTGTAGTGTCATATGATTCTATAGCGCGAACCACTTCCGGAATTGCAGCCAAATAATCATCCTTGGATATAACAATGTTTGTATGTTTGGTTTTCAGGAAGTCTGCCACTTGTTGAGCATATTTCAAATCTACAGATCCACTTAAGCCAATGGAATAGGTCTCAATCGTCTTATCCGGAAAATAACTACACACTAATGCGGTGATCAAACTACTATCTAGGCCACCAGACAGCAAACATGCAATAGGGCGTTCAGTAGTACTACAACGTTTGTATACTGCATTGGTCAAATTCACCTTTATGTTTTTCAGTATATTTTGAATAGATGTTGCTTGCAAGTGTGTGGTAAAGGACTGATTCACACTGGAAAATGCTGTTTGAAAATAATTCACCTTTTCTATTGATGGCTTCCATTGTGCAAGAATTTTATTGGGCAATTTATATGCACTGTAACAGCCGGGAGGAAACTGTTGTATATGATATTTTTTATCGGATTTTATTTTATTACAGATTCCTATGAGTGTCTTCATTTCCGATGAAAATCCCACAATATGTTTTTTTTCGTCGTTTTCCATGATGTAAAGTGGTCGAACTCCGTATGGATCTCGCGCCACAAACATTTGTGTATTTCTGGCATTGTTGTCAACAAGAACAAAACTAAAGACTCCGTCTAGAAGGGACAATGTATATTCAATGCCATATTTCTTGTAACAATGAATGATGACTTCGCAATCGGATTCCGTATTTGGGGTGATATTCAATAGTTCATACAATTCTTTATAATTATAAATTTCGCCATTGCATATCAAAGACACATTATCAATTTGAATGGGTTGATTGGATTCTTTTGTTAAACCGTTAATGGATAAACGATGAAATCCAAATAATAACTGCAGCGATACATTTCGATACTGATGGTCGTCCGGACCGCGTCCAGCACCTTTCATGAACTCATTATATATGAATTGATCTTCCAAACAATTTCCATTTCTGAATATTTCGTGATTTAACAAAGCAAATATACCGCACATTTGTTTTTAGATTGGGTATTAGAGACTATCCATGAAATGTATTTATATTTTAACATGAATTGTATATTTTCATCGATTCGAAAAATATGACCTTCACCTTGTCAAGGAGATCAACAATGTAGAAGTGGTGATTAAAAAAGAAATCCAAGAAGACAAGAAAGACACATCGAAAGTAAATAATATATGTATTTTATATATAAGTTGATATATGGGAGATACTAATGGTGAACAACCAACAATTTCGGAACAAGAACTAGAATTTAGAAAAAAACTTTATGGTGAATATTTTAATTTGTGGTATAAATATCATGATAGTAAATATATAGAAAATAGTAGTAAGGCTCTTGGTGAAGGCAATCAAGAGAGAATAAATGAAATGAAAAAAAAATATGAAAAATCCAAACATATGTATGTTCCAAGACTATATGATGAGAAAAATAACACACTAGTAACTCTTGTAGATGATGAAAAGTATTTTGAAAAAAAATCGAGTTCCGAAATGCAACTTATTGGTAAAGATAATAGTTTTTTAAAATTAGTATCTATAAATACTGGTCCTTATGGAGTTGTTGAAGGTTTTGTAAATGATTTTATTGATAAAAAGGAAAAAGAGGTAAAACAAAAAAAATATAAATTTACCAGTGAAGAGATAAATTATTTAAAAAATATGTTAAAAGATGAATTAGAGGAAAATTTTGGAAATTCACAACCACAATCACAAGAAGGTGGAAAAAGAAAATCCAAGAAATCCAAGAAGACAAAGAAATCCAAGAAGACAAGAAAGACACGTCGCAAGTAAATGTCTCATAATATAAAAATTGTAAAACATTTTCATTATTTCAATTTATCTTTATTAGAAAATTATGCTAGATGATTTATTGAATAGTGATATTTGGAATATGGATTTGTCGACGAAATTGTTTGATCTGAAAATAAAAAAATTGAAATCATCTTTTAGAGATTATTTCAAGGCATACTATATAAATGAACTACAAGAACACACCATTGTTTATTCTCGATGAACTGAAATACGGAGTCGTCGATAAAATGGAACGTACATTGATATGTAAACTCAATGCATTGGATCTAGTGCTCATGGAAAACTCCAATGAGTTGTTTAGATTGTTTATGCAAGAAGAAGAAAATGAATATGGAACAAATTTAGAGCATTTAATGCATTTGATTTGTAGCCAATATCCCAATGCAGTTTATTTACCAACGGATACATTCGATATTCAGGAAGATAAGAATGGAAGTTGGAAAATGAAGAAGAGTAAACTAAATGGGAAGACGCTGAAGGCGTATTTGGACAATTCATACAAGAAAATGGTCGACGCAAAAATAAGTAGTAAAAGTAAAAGTGTGATTTTCACAATTATTGGGCTGAATTTGGGCGAAGGTGGTCATTATGGTGCAATTGTTTGTGACGTTGCAACGAAAACAGTTGTTGTTTTTGACTCCATGTCCGGACAATATGAAAACAATTATTATAATTCAGGAACAGAACAACTCTTTCTAACCATTGCTAGAAAAATATTCAACTATCCAAAAACGAAAAAACTTATTGGAGGCAAGTTGACATTTGAGCCTGCTGTTATAGATTATATATTGCAGCCGACGGGTGGTTTCGAGGACATCATTTCTCCCAGTTTGACAAAATATGACCTGAATGAGAAATTACAAAGAATCATCAACATTCAACATACTGATTCTCAAAATCACTTCTGCTACATATGGAGTATTTGGTTTTGTCATATTTATTTGAGCGGTGGTATGGAACTATTCCGGTCTGTTATTATAGACATGTATTCAGAGGATATACTGCCCATTGTCACGATTAAAAAGTATATTTTGGGATTTACACATTTACTAGGTAAAATCGATAATTATAAATTCTTCTATTATCATTTCCCACGTATTTGGTCCAATCATTTGAGCCCGAAGTCTATGGACTTCAAAATATATAAATTTTCACATAAACTCGCAAATACCATTGATTCTGCTCTTAATTATTCCATAGATATTTCGAAATATGAAAAAATAAAAACAATAAAACACACAAAAAGTGATCAAGTGAAGACTTATTTGGAGTGCTTCAGTTTTGACAATGAACTTAGAAAAATAGAGAAGAATTTGGGTAATATTCGTATTTCTGAAAATCGATCCTCGAAATCCGCGGAAAATGCGGAAATTATAGACATCTCTGTATGATTTGAATTCCATGGATTCTTTCGTAAAATTCTTGTAATTTGATGTTTATGTTTTCAAGGTATTCTTTTTTGATATTGGATTCACTTTTCGACGATCGAATCGTTTGTTTCATTCTGCTTTTGCGTTTTTCCAATTCGATTAGATTTCCATCGGAATGAATCGTGCGATTTCGAAGTTCCATGATTATATGAATAGAAACATTCATATAAACTTTATATTATTCAATTTTTTATATAGAAATAAACCACTGTATCGAGTTAGTGACAATGGCAAAACATACGCTCGAATGTATTCTTGGTTTTTTATGTGTATTCTTTTTAGTTACTGATATTATATTGATTATGTTGATTCGGAGAGTACAAAATTCTGTTTATAGAGAAATACCTGATATTGAAAATCATTGATTTATTTATAAAAATATTTAGGAGGAAAACTTCTGGGTAAAAGACACAACATTAGGAAAAATAATTATTATATGACTATACATATATAATGCCTGTTAAAAAGGGTGGTGCGGATCTTGCAGAAGGTTTGGTTCCAATTGTAATTTTATTGATTACTGCTTTTTCTGCTTCCCAATGGGACGGGGTGAAAAAAGATGAAATGGGAAAAATAAACCAACGTATTGTTGTTGATCATTTTCAGAGATACGGAATTAAACAAAAAGATGCCTATAAGATAATACAACTGATAGATACAAAAAAGGTGGTACAAAAATTAAGGGAAGGAAACGTAGATGATACTATCGAAGAAGCTCTATCCATACTTACAAAAGTGACTAAAGAAGAACAAAAATTGACTGAAGAAGAGAAGAATAAAGTCAAAGAAATTATTAAGGATGATGAAAAAGTCAAACAATATATCACCGATGCCGATGAAAATGTAATTAAAGGTACTGATTTATACTACCCCACACCTAAAGGTGGAAAGCCTAAAACTCGCAAGCGCACACAAAAAAAGAGAAAACCAAAGAAACCAAAGAAAACAAAGAAAACTCGTGGTAAAGCAATCACCTTTGGTAAATTGATGACCTTTTGGTAAAGCAATGACCTTTGGTAAAGCAATCACCTTTGGTAAATTGATGACCTTTGGTTGATGACCTACAATTCATACAATGCACGTGTAATTCTCTCCACAAGTAATTTCATTTCTTTTTTCTTGATCACAAGAGGCGGTGTGATTCGCACAACTGTATCACGTGTTGTTTTTGCCAACACTTGTTCCTCCAAAAGTAAATTCACAAAATCGTCGGCATGCTCCTTTCGAGTCATTTCGATTCCGTTCAATAATCCGATTCCTCGAACGTCCTTGACACACGGATGTCCCAAATTCATAATTTTTTTGCGGAAATATTCTCCTAGAATTTGTGCATTTTCGCCCATTTTTTCTTTTTCCAACACTTGCAACGCTTTCATTCCTATTGCGCATGCCAATGGATTTCCACCAAATGTCGATCCATGTGTTCCAGGGGTCAAAACATCCATAATCTGCTTCTTTGCTAAAACCGCACTAATTGGATAGAAACCACCTGACAATGCCTTACCCAAGCACAAAATATCCGGTTTCACGCGATAATGTTCACACGCTGTCAATGTACCCGTACGATATAATCCGGTTTGAACTTCATCAGCAATCATAAGAACGTTGTGTTGATTGCATAAAGTTCGGACGTCTTGCATAAACCTCATATCAGGTATTTTTATGCCACCTTCGCCTTGAATGGGCTCCAACATAACAGATACTGTATTGGGGAATAGTTTCAAGAACTTCCTGAGTTGGTCACTGTCATTGTATTCCAAAATAGCAAAACCGGGCATATAAGGTCCAAAATTATTGAAACATGATGGATCATTGGATGATGAACATGCTGCCAATGAACGTCCCCAGAAATTATTCGTGAAAAAAACATTGATTGCTTGATTATTGGGAATATTTTTGTATTTGTATCCCCACGAACGGGCAATTTTAATGGCGGATTCTCCAGATTCCACACCTCCATTCATAAGGAGTACTTTATCATAATCGAATTTCTTACATAACATTTCACTATATTTACCCAAGCGATTGTTGTGGTATGCGCGACTGGTCAAAGTCAATTCTTGCATCTGTTTTTTCGCAGCCTTGATGATTTCTGGGTGACAATGACCTTGATTAATAGCCGAATAACCAGAAATACAATCTATATATGCTGTGTTATGTCGATCATATACATAGATGCCTTTACCGCGAACCATGGTACGTGCAATCGTCTTGTAATTGTTGCATGCGTATTTCATCTCCTTAAATACATGACTCATTACGTATTAATAATGACTCATGTATAAATCTTTATATTCTTATCTAGAAACCAATGCATCATCTAATTCTTTTTTATTCCTATCTGCATCCAAATATCCCTGATATATAAGTTCAGGTATTTTCAACGTTTTCATTTGACTTAGTTCCTCGATTTCATCATTGTTCCACATTTCGGGATAAATGGTGAGATTTGGCTTCACATGTGACGGATGCGGATACGAGAAAAATCCACCATCCACACAATTCATATTTCGGAACTTGTAAAAGGCATTATGATCCGTGATATATGGTATGTGAGAACTCGCCATACAACAGTTCAATGCGTCTTCTAAATCAACGAAATCATCAATGATTTGTTTTTTCAGTCTGAATCTATCCACAGTGCCCATACAAATGTGAATATTGGCCAAATCGAAATCCGATGTATCATATTCAGATAAATAGTAATCTTTTAGAATTTTCTCTATATCGTACATGTTTTTACACTGAGAAATGTCCATTTTTTCCAAAAACGATTCATATGGATCTTTTACAGTATTTACATTAAGTTTTTCCGGATATTGTATTTTTGTGTTGGATAAATAGAGCGCATTCCACGCACCCGCACTGGCTCCATAATAAACAGTATTAGAAAGATCGTAATGAGATTTGATATAGTTACAGACACCAAACATATAAAATCCTTTCATACCGCCTGGTTTCAATGATATGATTCGTAGCGGATTCACCATATTAATGAAAGTAATAATTATTATCCATATATTGTTTTTCAAGTACATATACATTTATGTTCTAAAATATAATGGGTACTTTAACAACGATAGATGATCACATGTTTGCAATCATTGCTTCATACCTTCTCTTCATTTTACCAAACACTTTGGTGTCTAGATTATTGAGAAATTCAATCGTATTTCCTTCTTTGATTAAATTCATCAATCCCTCATTATCGTATTCAGGATATTCTTTTCCAGTGGCGTCATTATCACTGGATGAGAAAAATACGCCATACGTCATTTTTCGTTTATAGAAGTAATTCACTAAATACCCCTTCTTTGGATTTTTACCTCCCGTTATAAACAAATCTCCTACACGGAATGGCGAGTTGGTTCCATCGGGCATATAAATGATTTTCTCATATGCGGACTTTTTATTCTTTGTTTGACGGACATTATAATTATGATGATCGATCCAATTTTGCTTTGCACGATCAAGATTCTCATCGAAAGTTTCGAAATCATAAAGGTGAGATTTCAAGGGTTTCTTCTTTATTGTTCGTCTACGTTTCGATGAATTCATTGATCCCGAACTTCTATTGCGGCGCAATGTACGCCAATAACGGGACACTTTTGATGATGCATTTTTCTCTACAATTTTGGCATTTTGTAAGGTCGAAATACCCATGTTCTCAGCATTTCCATCTTGGTAAGTCACTTTATATTGTGGATTTCTTCTTCCGGGTTTAATCAAATCCATATGACTCGTCGCATTTTTGGGTTTGTGATCGTCGATCTGTTCTACTGGTATGATTTTGAAGAGTAAATCTTCTTTGTATTTTGTGAGATTTGCAGAATTTGAATCCTTGATTTTGCCGTATTTATGCAGAGTAGTCATGGAGACCGATTCCGTGGTAGTAAAAGGAGCAAAAAGTCGAATGTTATATGAATTGTTCTTTTTATCCAGAGATTCGATCATGACGTAGTGATCGTTTTCGTGCCATTTTTTATCATCAAAAATATGTTTTGCTCCGAGTTTTGCTATAAAAACGATCTGGTCTTTTTTAAACAATGGCTCCACAGCAGATGGGCCCGATGAAAGTTTTCGGAATTTTTCGGCTAGAAAGTCATTTGCGATGATTTCATATTTCTGAGATTGGGTTTTTCGCGGATGTTCTCGCACATCCATCATTGGATTCATGGAGTCTTCACTAAAACGCAAATTCCTATAGACGATGTCCACTTTATATTGTCGCCAATCGTTGTGAGGCAATCCATCAGGCTCCCCGTATTTGTCTACCCAAAGGAAATAATCATCGCGTATTTCCACAATGTCGCCTTTTTTCACGGGTTTTCCGGATACTGAAATGGAATTCAAAATCGTGTATTTTTGTTTGAGATCCTTTTTGTCCATTTGTTCGGGTTTGAATACGTTTTTTATTTTCATGATTCGCGATATGTTTACTTCTTCATTGGTGTCTTCGATCGCTTGGTCATTTGAATCTAATTGAAAACGTTTTACACGGACACCGTCGTCCTCATCGTAGCCATATACTTCCCATTTTTTCAAAGACGCCGTTGTATCCTCATCTTCCATACTATAATCATTGTGATATTTCCACTCTTTTTCATTTGTCATTTTTTGCGCCCAAAACAATTGAACTTTGCGATTAGAGAACCATGAAGGTGTTTGTTGTGTAGGTGACGCGATTTTCTCAATGTTTTTCTCGTAACCGGGATTCATATAGAAATCATATATGGGTTTCAACACCCAATCCTTTACATTTGACACATAATACAACTTGTATAATTCCAGGAAATCTTTTAATCGCAAATAGACAGTTTCATCGACAATTTCATATTTCATCTTATTGTCTTCCAAGAAACTGGCGAAATCGTCCATTGTTGTGGACTCAGCGGGCTCCATTAAAGCATAATATTTCGAATACTTGTCGAGTTGTGCGCTCCCATATGTTTGAAAGTCTTTTAGAAGTACATTTTGGTCGAGAAATTTCAATTTATATGGTTTTTTACGGATGTTCTCACGAACACTAAAACCGAAAACTTTACGTAATTCGTTTAATTGTTCCGCATATCGAAGAGCGTCATTTTTATCAATGATCATACCTAAGGGTCGTTGTTTTTTACGTAAGTTGAATTCTTTCAATTTGGATTCAATAGTTGCATATGTATTATCTAATCTCATGCGTGTACTTATCCCGGAAGGTATTTTCACCTTGGATTTTGTCGGTGTATTTGGAGAGTATTTCCATATTTCAATGGGTTTCGTTTTCTCATGATCATAACATCCTATGATGTCGAAAACGAATCCGAGAAAGAAGGTTTCTTCATCACTCTCCTGTAGCAAATACCATTCACTGGTTTCCCCATTGGGATAAGATATATTGGTGGGTTTGAAGTAATATTTCAAAATTTTGTGAATGTTCTTTTCAATGTGCTGACCAATATGTATGGAATTATAATGAAGATTTTTGCGAAAGAAAAACACATAATGGACTTTATATCCCGCGTCTTCCTCCAATCCAGGTATCAAAAAGGTCTGTGCATCCCCCAATCTTCCGTTTCCCTTTGACTCACCTTTACCTCCTTCACCCACCTTGTAGTAAGAGATACCATCAACCACTTTGCTAATAATATAAATGTACGTTGTGGGTGTGGTCGGATTGGCATATTTACCGAATTTCTTATAGAGCGGATCGGGCAAGAATCTACCACTTATATTATAAACATTTTCGTTTTTTGTATTTTTCTCAGATGCATTGAAGATACGTCCACTTTCCAGAAGCGTCTTATTCGATAAATAGGTTTTCTTGTTTTCTTGCCATATTCCTGCATTAATGTTACACTTCTCACCTTTTTGTCGATCATTAAATGTAATTGTTTCATTATCTTCACATTTTTCTTTTATCGATAGCATATCTAATAATAAAGGAGATTTAAATATGTACTGAATTTATATAATGGGAACCGAAATGAAAAAAAGTGATTTTTATAAATCTGTTTCAGACGGGACATACGAAATAATAACAAACAATGCTGATGGAAATTGTTTATTTGAATCTACTGCACAATTGTTATTTAACAATATAGATAAACACGGTGAAATTCGTCAAAGTATATGTGATTTTCATAAAGGCTTCGCATGTGGATCACAACCATATGATCCACCAGAAGACGAGTTTTCAGCCCTAACACAGCGATCCAACAAAGAAGAACTTATTAATAACTTGAAGTTTGTTTTATTACAAGATAAAGGGGGTGAAGCACATGCAATCAATATTTGTGAGAACAAAGTTTATGCGCGTGATAGTGAAATTGTGGCTATTTGCCTTTTTTATCAAGTGAATATCAAGATATATATGGAATCAAAGACTGATTCGATGAGCATATTAGATTTGATATATGATTCAAGAAAACAGACGTTGCATCTTCATTTTGTGCCAGGAATGATCTCTTCAGAAGGTGGACATTATCAGGCAATGAAAGTCAATAAAAGAAAATCTGCCACTAATAATGTCAGCAAAAAAATGACTACATGGGCCTCTTTACTCTCACCTTCTCATAACAAAACAATTAAATCCACAAAACAAAAGGATTCATCTCAAGAAAAAATAGTGAAACAAATCAAAAAGAATATGAAAGATAAACTCGTTATTTCTAGTGATGAGATAAGAAGGGCATTGAAGTCTGCGAATGGAAATGTAGACAAAGCAATGCAAACTATTGTAGAAAATCGATCAAAAATTGTATTCAAAAAATGAGAAAATTGAATTGTTTTTCAGGAAAATAATTCAATGTAATAAATCAATAAGTGTAAAATGACCCAAAGCTCTGTTCAAAATATTTATGACCATTATGAACGCGCCATCAAAGAGTGCAAGGTAAAGGCGCAAAATAAAAAGAAAGAAGAAAAGGCCATAATGAAGAAAATCGAGGCATTGGAGAAACGCCGCACCAGATTAGAAAAACAATTGTATGAAACAGACAGTCAAATATATGCTCTGCAACTTTCACTTATTCACTCTGAATAAATGGTCCGGAAACATGATTGTCTTTATCCCATAGATTTTTCGCGAAATCCTTGAGTGATCCCATTTTCTCACTTTTCATAGAAAATATGGGGAGTTTCACTGGATTCTCACAAACAGAGTAAACATCAGGTACATTTCCATACGATGAAATTAGTTGACTGTCTTCATCTGCGTTTTCCTCATTGTAAGAATGCATTTTTTCTTGCCATCCTTTCCAATCATAATTGGCCTTGTCTTTCCAACTTACCTTGATGTGGAATTTTTCATCGGTCGGCTCCATAACATAAGTATTGTAATTGAAAAATCGACTGCATAGTGTCGCTGGATTTGTATTTGGGCAATTGATGTGAATGTATTCTGGGGCATCTACAAAAGTGTTGTAATAGACTTCCACGTTTTTGGAATCCCATTTATCGCCGCGTTTGAAAATATGAGTTTCAATGTCACATTCAGTAGATTTCAAAAACAGATTGTGTGCTACTAGAACACCACCTGATGTGGAAAATCGCACACCATATTTATTGTCCTTGAATACATTGTTCACCACTTTTGATGTCATGTTGACGCCGATTTCGAATTCACATCCGCTTCCCTCGTTATTGATAAAATAATTGTTTTCTATTGTGCAATTCTTACCTGCCCCCTGGTCGGACCACAAACCATGACAATAATTATTGCGTATCACATTGTTTCTAACAATGGAATTATTAGGACGGTGGGTTTTCAGACCACCACTTTCCCAACGCTGTTTGCCTTGGAAATGTAAATTATTGTTGTATTCCACTACATTATTGGAAAAAATGAACTTATTGGCCATGAATGCGGCGGTTCCTGCAGCACCATTATTGGATATAACGTTGTTGGAAATAATGTGGCCATATGTGCCCATTGCGTCACCATTGGTTCCTATTTCCAAATCTTGCGACTTCTTTCCTTCATTACCCCAATCGACGCCAATGCCGTTTGCATAACGAATGATATTATTGGTTATCTTCCAGAATTTTCCACAGCGTGTGCCGACAGCACCGGACTGTGCTTGGTCGGCGACAACCCAGAAACGATTGGGATATTGATTACCACAACGCTCGAAAATAAACCCATCAATATTGATGTTGCGAAGGTTACGTTGATGGGGAGCAAATAAACGACGTTGATTGGTGATTTCGATAGTTTGAGCATCTGTAACACCGTTTACAAAAAGTGTCTTTGATTCGGCGTCATAGTACCATGAGTTGTGTGTAGTCTCCATTTCCGTTTTGTAAGGACATTGTTTATACATCACGTCGCTTACGAAGACTTGACCCAGACAATAATGCATATTTGGATCACTGTTTTCGACCGATTTAATCTTTGTTTCCGGAAATCCTTCACGACCATATGGAGTCACACATAGTTTGATTTCGAACGGATTTCCACCGTTTTTGTGGGATGTATCGGGAAAAAATGCGTCGTCGATAAGCCCTTGGGCAATGCCGTTTTCTATAGATGATGGGGTCCAGACGTCTGATCCACGGACAATTGCACCGTACTTTACAACGGACTTGTACGTGAGTGGTTTGTCGCGTAATCCACCTTGTAATGGAGTTACACGCTCTCTATAGATCCCTGGTTTGACATTGACAGTGTCACCTGCATTGGCGAGTTGGGAAGCAGCGTGTATGGTCTTAAAAGGGGCATCAGAAGAGCCGCTATTAGAGTCGTCTCCTGTGGAATTACAAACAAAATAATTCATTCGATATATATTGTTTGTTCACATTATTTTTACGGATTTCCTGAATCATAAATAACTTCGACTTCGGAATGGATGCGGTATTTGTTTTTATAATGATGCATAAGGATTCCTAAACATAAGAGTCCACAAACAAAAGCGACACCCACCCATATTAGGTTTTGCATATATTTTATTGATACTTAAAAATATAATCAATCTATCTACTAAAAAAATTTTAACTATTGCTAACTAATCTGTTTTTATTTTTTAAAGTGCCAAAAAATGCCGATAAATTTATTTGTATTTATTGCAACTTTATGTGCAGTAATCGAGGAAGGATTTATTTTTTGGATTTTACTGTAATATATTTTTACAAGAACGCACTAAAATATAGTTATTATTATATAATCATGGACCCAGCAGCGACCCAATTCTACATTGAGCGTTTCTCCGCTATTTTCATTTTCACTTTGATCATTTCCGGGAATTTTCTAGCACAATTGTTTCCATGCAAAATTCAAGAGGCTTTGAATCAAAACATTTATCTTAAGCACTTTTTTGGATTTATGACCCTGTTCTTTTTCGGTATTGTGGCCATACCCAGTTTAGCAAATATATCAGGTATGATCAGTAGTCTCATTTTATACGTCATATTTTTGATCAATGCCAAAACAAAATATCAATTCTGGATTGCGGTGTTTATGTTGTACGCACTCATCTATTTATTACACATCGTGAAAAAGGAATACGATTCATATATTGTGAATGAGGAAACATCCGATGACGACAAGAAAATGTACGAGAGTCGTAATGTATACATTGATACTACACAGAATTTGTCCATGGGTCTCATAGTATTCCTAACTGTGATCGGTTTTTTGACGTACATGGGTGAAAAGAAACTCGAATATTCCAAGAAGTTCGATTATCACACCTTCTTTTTGGGTAAACCCTCATGTCGCGATTCCAATCCGAAAAATGTTTCTATGGTACAGTCATTAAAGGCAGTCTTCAATTAATAATAGTACTGTGGTGTAATGTGCTGATACTTTTTATATAAGGGTTTGAAAAAATCATAGGGTTCGCGCAACATAAATTCATGCGAAAAAGACTTCATATTTCTAGTATATTGATCGCATGTAGATGCACCCATAATGATGGAGTCACATGTTCGCATTAATGAGTCTTGTTTATAGAACTGTAAAGCCAAATCTAAACATTCATGTCGAGGATATTCCGTCCACCATGTTTCCAGAATATTGACAATGTCAGGTTTGTAAAATATGTTTTGATAAATGGAATTGTTTTTGAATCGAGAATCCACAGAATTGATATCGACATCGCGATATTTTCCTGTTAATAGACCACCTGCTAGTGGATTGTATGCCCAAAAATCGATGTGATTGTCATCCATAAGAGGAAATAATTCTTCGACATTTCTACTGATTACATTGTACATCCCTTGATATATATTCGGTGGTTCGTATTGTTCTTTTTCACATATATTGAGAACCTCTTCTACTTGAGTTTTTGAGAAGTTCGATACGCCATAAACATTGCATTTTTCTTTGCGCCATATTTCATCGCATATTTCAATGGTTTGATTCAAGGGTGTTTCGTAGTCGTAACAATGTAGAAAAAACGCGTGCACTTGATCTACCTTTAAATTACATAATGAGGTTTCCAACTGTCTCTTCAAATTTTCCTCATTTAATTGACCCAATTGGCCACTAGTAAAATCATTTTGATACCATGGATTTGCCTTGGTAGTGACCTTTGGAACCGCTAAATGATAGGGTAAATTAGACAATATATTTCCCAATACGACCTCTGTTTGAGTATTTCCATAGTAATATGCACTGTCTAAAATTGGATCTTTTGTGTCGCACAAATACTGATGTATTATTTTTTCGTATTCATTGGCGTCGCGGTTCGACGAATGGTCATATTTGATGTTCATGGTTCCTAATATTATATTTTCCATAATATTAAGACACTATATTTCGTTTTTATATAGGTGCATCGGTCGTATTATTAAAGAACCAATATGTATCGTATGCGTGAAAGATGCCGATAAAGATGAGCGCATATTTTTGAAAATTAGATAACTTAATATTGAATGCCAAAAAGAAGAGAAATAAGAATGCAAACCCATGGTAAATCGATTTGATGATTTGATTCGGTGTCATATATATACATTCGGTAGATTTTTATCCATATGTAACTAGATTCTTGATTTTGTCATGAATGTAATTGAAAATGTTCTTCTTTTCCTGGCAAACATCGCAAAATGTCATCGATAATAACACGCGCTTCTCATTTTTACTTATGGCAGTAGATTTGTGCCATATGTCGGAACCTTTGAATATTACCACAGAATTGGGTTTCATTTTTAATTTTTGTTCTTGGCCGTTCAAACGATAGTAAAATTCATTTTCTGAAAGACCGTTTTTTGTTGGATTTTCATTTGTAATTGTGTATAGAACGACATATCTGTCACCGTAATATATGGAGTTGTCGATGTGCCAATAAATATGGTCTCCTTCTTCCGAATAAATCAATAATCCACACGAATTGACGTCACTGGAATTTGTGCGTTGTATCGGCTTTTTTATGTTGGATGAAATGAAATCGATGAACTCATGGTTATAATAAGTCTCCAGACAACCTTTGTAGTCGTTTGATTTATGCAAATCCATGAAATTTACTGCGCTTGCTTTGCGGAGACCCAGATTATTAGATGGATGCATCGAAAGGTCGTCGAATTGTTTGGATATCATGTCGTGATACTCTGAAATGAATACATTTTCTATGTATGTCACTTCACCGCTGCTTACTATGGAATGATTTGGGTTGATAATAGTGGGATATTTATCTTTTACATCTTGCAAACGACTGTGCATATTATGAAGATTGCTCTGGACTTCCACATTTTTTATGTCGAATAAAAGGAATATCAACGATAAAATGACTATCAATGCGATCAATAAATAAATAATTGTATTTTTTTGTAGTTTTAGTTTCATATATATATAATGTGGATATATTTGTAGTGAGAGTATATAAATGTATATGAATGAAATAATGTTTGTTTTAATAATTTGTCAGGTAATATATCTCATGTCATTAGAAAAAATAGAACTAACATCACTCAAATATAAGTATTATATTGATGAAACTTTCCAATTTTATCATATGAAAATATTTATTGCATTAGCGGGTATAATAGCATTGGTGTTATATATTTGTATGAAACACAAACTTAGTATAATAATTACATTTGCATTCATCATTATAACTCTTATATCCTATTTTGAGTATAGTGTTTATGACATCAATCACATGATAGATAAAGAAATTAGATTAAACGAAATGTATGATTTTTGCGAAACAGGTGATATAATTTTAGAGAATATTTCTCATGTCATGAATGGTTTAATATGGACAATTCCTGTATTTACATTGGGTACTAGTCATATTGGAATGATTATAAAGCAAGATAAGCAGTTATATTTATTACATTGTAGTAGTGAGTTTTTGTATTGTGAACATACCAAACATACAACTTCCGGTGTTATGTTATCAAAACTAGATACGTATTTGAAAAACGGAAAGAAAGGAATATTGATCAAGACAAATCTACATGACAAAATAAAACATGAAAAACTCGTATCAATATTAGATGAAACATCCAATATTAGTTACGGTTCCAATGATTGGAATTGTATTAATTATTTCATTCATATTTTAAACAAATGTGATGTATTGCAAAGAAAATACAAAGTATGGTTGTATACACATTATTCTAATGTATTGAATAAAAATATTTACAAACATGATTTTGAACATGACACCTATAAAATAATGATATAATGAAGAAAAATAATATTAAAATATATATACTCAAATGGACATCAAATATAATGCAAATTGTTATCGATTTGAAAATATCAAATATACTGAAGGCATACTTGACAAAACAGTAGATTGTACATATGTCATTCATTTGGAAAATAATGGCCGTATTTCACATGTTCGAAGTGAACTAGACAAGATTAAACCCACGAAAAATTGTTTCATTGTATTCAATAAAGGCTTTAAAAACTGTAATAAAAAACTTATCGATCAGGCTTCATACCAAGATTTAAGTGATGCATTTCTACAATGTTTCCGCCATGCTAATGAAAACAATTACGGTAACATATTGATATTGGAAGACGATTTTATATTTAACGAAGAAATCAAAAACACATACAATGTAAATAATATTGAACTTTTTTTGAACTCACGTAAAAATGACTCCTTTGTCTATTTTCTTGGACTGATTCCAATTATTTCATACCCTATGGACGTAAATATCATTCATTATAGAGTCTTGAATTCATTGACTATGCACAGTGCGATTTATTCAAAAGAGTGTGTGCGTAATGTGGAGAAACTTCGATTACATTACAAACATTGGGATGTAATCATAAGTAAAAGCATTTCTGATAGATACTTTTATTGTAAACCTTTATGTTATCAAACCTTTCCTGAGACAGATAATAGAAAGTCCTGGGGTGAAAAAGACTCGACAAATTTGGTCAATCATGTGAAAACGTTGGTAATATCATCGTTAAACATGGACGATAGCCCTGAACCAGGATTTTCGATTATTTATTTTATTTCCAAATTATTTTTTGTATTATCGATTTTCATTATCGTTCTGTTTGTGTTTTATGCAGCAAAACTCACAAGAAAGTATGTTAAAAAATATAGTATCAATAATTATCTTTATAAAATTTTTTGAAAGCCGACATGGTAAATGGCCCGTAAAAGGCAGGTATAATGAGACGAAGAAGTACAATCAAAATATTTATGTAGAATAACTTAGCAGTTTCAGATCCAATAAGACTATCATTTATGAGAACAAGAAATGGTTCGTAAATACATGATGTTCCTGGTTTGTATGATGGATCAAGAATAGTTTTTTCACGAATCGTTAAGATACATTCATTACCATATATCATCCAGTGAGAGACTACCAAAAATGAAAAAATAATAAAATATACATCATATATTAAGTTTATTTTTACCATAAAAAATAGCATAGCAATCGATGATGTACAATAATGAATGAAACGAATTATGTATAATTCCATTTTTTTGGAATTTGATAACTTACTTTCTTGCTGTTTAATGATTTTATGTGGCTTAAAATATGAATTTATTGTTAAGGATATACCTATTAATACACATAACAAAGAAAATTGTGATAAGGTTAATAACATTTATATATAATATTAAGAAATATTATTTATAGCATAATTATTATAGACAACTATAATCGATGTTGACTAGATAAGATATCACTAGTAGAATAAATACAAACGCAATGTAATATCTTTTATTATAGACCAAGGTGATTAATATTAATGCACAAATAAATGCAAACTGAAGTAAGAAAAATTGACCATATTCAAAAATTGCTCTATATGCTCGATTCATAGTGAGTGTACCAGGAAAAGATACAAAAATACTTTTATTTGGTGGTTTTTCATTTTTATCAGGACTAACGTTATAAAAGATGTCGTTATCTACATCCACTAATATAAAATCATTTTTTTTACATAATGTATTGATAACTCTTTGGTCGTCTTTACATTTGTTTTTCAATGAATCTTGTAGTAATTGTTTTAGATATTTTACATAACCCATGTACATTCCAGAATTTATACTGGTATTTTCATGACAATACGGAAAAACGAATGAAGATACATATATTCTCATGAAGTTAGATCGTAACCAAAAATCATTTGAAAATAAAGTTTTGTAATTTTTCCGTTTGAATATTTTTACTGCATTTGAAGGATCGTTCTGTATTATAGAGTCAAATCCATCCAAAAAAATGATTATTTTATCGTCATTCATGTTTTTAATGTACTCGTAAACTAATTCATATTTCATATTGAAGCCCGTCCAGTTTTTACCCATTCCTAATACAGTTACCTTTTCTTGAAATCTGTTGTTAATCAATTCATCAAATTTTCCCTGTTTATGTGTTGCAACCGTAATTATTTCATAATCATTCATTTATATATTAATAATATATTTATAACCTAAACTCCTTTACAAGGGACTGACTCCGCGATCCGATGGATCACCTTCGGATAGAACTTCTCACGATTCATACCCGCAATGGATTGTTGTTGCATAGTTAAACAGAGATTTGAGAAGTCCGAGTCCATGTCCGCATAGTCGGGATTGCTCTGTTTCCATTTCATCAGAGATACAACACTCTTTCTACTGACCTCCTGGATGGCCCGATTGAGTTTTTCCTGGATGAGATATTTGTCTTTCTGCCATGTATTTTCGTCTTTAATATACATGGTCTCACGCTTCGCGTCGGTACAATGTATAGGCCGTTCGTGTAGAGTCAACTGTTTCAAATTATCGGTTATAATCTTAGATATCCCACCGACGAATCCCAGTTGGGCATTGTTCTGTAGGTCTTCGTGAGAAACACGGATATTATCAATGAAATCACTGAAATTAATGGCATCTTTACAGTGTTCATTGAGAAATACACTTATATTAAAGTTATTGGTATTGTTGCTATTAGTATTATTAATGGTAACATCCTGTCTAGTATGAGCCAGGTCTATCAACTGTTTTTGTAAATCCTTGTTTTGTTGGATTAGTTCTATAATCATATTACTGTCTATCTTAGCATTTTTATCATTTATATAACTACAAACCTTCTTATGCTTATATAATCCGGTCCTCTCCTTGTATTGTTTCCCACAGTCACAGACAAAATCGGCGCTTTTTTGCGCTTTTTCTGTTGAAATTGTTGAAATTTGGTGCTTTCGAGTGGAGAGATGTCGCGAGTAGTCACTTTTCTTACTGCATATAAAGTCACAATTTTTACAAATAAATTTCTTGGCGTTTTTTGGCGCTTTTTCTGTTGAAAATGTTGACATCCGCTTAATGAGATATACCCAGATATTTTTTTGAAAATAAAAATTATGCAGCCAACATTTTCATTCAAAAACCGGTTTTGTGAGCATTATGCTGGTATGGCATTTTTGAGGGGTATTTGACCTCTAGAATTTTTTTTTGGACATTTATTTTTGTCCTTTTTTTAAATTCTCAGAAAAGAATCCCAAAAGTAGGCCTACCTGCATATTTGCCATACTTTACAGTGGACCGTATGTAATTGCATGGATACCGCTGTTATAATAATATATAAATCCGGATTTTTGGTTTTATGCAGTGAATCCGAACGGACCTATTGTATTGTTGCTATTAATTTGGATATCCTGCTTGGACTGTACTGTTTATCATAGTTACTTTTTTTACTGCACATAAAGTTGCAATAAATACAAATAAATTTATCGGCATTTTTTGGCATTTTTTTGGCTTATACACATACAACACAGCATTCTTATTACAATGGCATAATTTTTGTATTGGAGTCTCTGATTTTATTAATGACCTCTTAGAACTTTACTAGACATTTTGCGCTTTCTTGTCCACTGTTTGGAAGATTTTTTGCGCTTTGTTGTCAACTTTTTGCGACGGGTTTTGTTGCCGCCTTTTCCAACATTTTGCTGGCTTTCTTCAACATTTTGCTTGCTTCCTTCAACATTTCGCCAAGTCTCACGAGGAGGATATTGATAAAATCTATATTTATTTTCAAAATTATTTTCTACTTCTATTGGAACCTCATCTTTCGTCTCCGCATTCTTAAATTTTAAATTATAAATTTCTTTGTCTTTATCAAATTTCTTAGAAACCAATTCCATATTTTCATAATTATCAAATTTGTATTTTTCATTTACTTCCAAATCTCCTACTCTTACTGAAAATTTATATCTATCCGTTATAAGTTCACCATTTATTTTTTTTGAACTCCTCAAATTCCAATCTTTTTTAATCTGAAATGTTAAATATCTATAGGTTTTACGGTTTACAACTTCTTCATCCATGTATGCACGATTTATAGAATATATATTACCTTGTGTATCCTGTATTTTTTGACCAACTTTATATGGTGTTCGAGGTATACGAAACTCTCTAATAATTTGGAATTCATTTTCCATCCTGTAATTTTTTGTTATAGTATTTATTAGCGTGTATTTTTTATTAAACTTGACGATATTACCATATTCGGTGTATTCGTCTACTATATACAGATTGCCTTCACTATCTTCCAATTGCATTCCATTTCCATATACTCCATTCGACATCTCAAATATATATAAAGTGAATAGATTATATTAAATTAGGTCAATTTTGAATAAAGATGGTAACCCATATATTGGTGATGAAAAAGGAAGACCAGAAAAAGAAGATGAGGAAGGAATGGTTCAAATCGGAGATCCGAGTAATTATAGGTGAAATCATAATTATGGTTTACATGGGACGGACTCCGCGATCCGATGGATCACCTTCGGATAGAACTTCTCACGATTCATACCCGCGATGGACTGCTGTTGCATGGTTAAACATAGATTTGAGAAGTCCGAATCTAAGTCCGCATAGTCGGGATTGCTCTGTTTCCATTTCATCAGAGAGACTACACTCTTTCTACTTACCTCCTGGATGGCCCGATTGAGTTTTTCCTGGATGAGATATTTATCTTTCTGCCATGTATTTTCGTCTTTAATATACATGGTCTCACGCTTCGCGTCGGTACAATGTATAGGCCGTTCGTGTAGAGTCAATTGTTTCAAATTATCGGTTATAATCTTAGATATCCCTCCCACGAATCCCAGTTGGGCATTGTTCTGTAGGTCTTCATGAGAAACACGGATATTATCAATGAAATCACTGAAATTAATGGCATCTTTACAGTGTTCATTGAGAAATACACTTATATTAAAGTTATTGGTATTGTTGCTGTTGCTATTAATTTGGATATCTTGCTTGGACTGTGCTAAAGATATGATTTGATTTTGGAGTTCTTTATTTTGTTGGATGAGTTCTAGTACCATGGTACGATCTATTTTATCTGTTGTTGTGGATTTTTCATTGTTACCATTGCATTTTTTTTTATGATTATATAAAGATGCTCTGTGAGTGTAAACTTTACCACACTCACAATTATACTTCTGGCATTTTTTGTGTTGTATTTTTGTTGTATTTGTTGTATTAATATGTTTTGCAGTCAATAAATGTTTATCATAGTTACTTTTTTTACTGCACATAAAGTTGCAATAAATACAAATAAATTTATCGGCATTTTTTGGCATTTTTTGGCTTATACACATACAACACAAAAAAATGCCTAAATTTATCCAAATGAAAAAATTTGAATTTTTATGCAGTCAAAAAAATCAAGAAAAAACGGTTTTGTTACCATTATGGTGGTAGGCCATTTTTGAGGGGTATTTGACCTCTAGAATTTTTTTTTGGACATTTATTTTTGTCCTTTTTTTAAATTCTCAGAAAAGAATCCCAAAAGTAGGCCTACCTGCATATTTGCCATACTTTGCAGGGGGCGCAGCCCCCTTGCACGAACCCCGCATTGATAATAATATATAAATACGGATTTCTGGTTTTATGCAGTGGATATAGAGATTATTTTGGTATACACGGCCATCCGAACGGACCTATCAAACCTCATATGCATATACAAAATCATAATTATATGTAAAAATCACAATTATGGTTTACAAGGGACGGACTCCGCGATCCGATGGATCACTTTGGGGTAAAACTTGTCTCTGTTCGTACCCGCAATGGACTGTTGTTGCATGGTTAAACACAGAGTTGAGAAGTCCGAGTCCATGTCCGCATAGTCGGGATTGCTCTGCTTCCATTTCATCAGAGAGACTACGCTCTTTCTACTGACCTCCTGGATGGCTCGATTGAGTTTTTGTTGGATTAGAGATCTATCTTTCTGCCATGTATTTTCGTCTTTAATATACATGGTCTCACGCTTCGCGTCGGTACAATGTATGGGCCGTTCGTGTAGGGTCAACTGTTTCAAATTATCGGTTATAATCTTGGATATCCCACCGACAAATCCGAGTTGGGCATTGTTCTGTAGGTCTTCATGAGAAACACGGATATTATCAATGAAATCACTGAAATTAATGGCATCTTTACAGTGTTCATTGAGAAATACACTAATATTAAAGTTATTGGTATTGTTGCTATTAGTATTATTTATCACAGGTTGCAGTTTTGGTATCATGTCAAAAATAGTCTGCTTTAGTTCTTTATTCTCATTTATCAAAGTCATAATCATATTCTTACAGTCTCCACTCAAATTGGATGTACACTTGTGTTTATGATGCCACAAACCCATCCTGGAGTTATACTTTTTATTACATAATGGACAAATATATACTTTTGGTGTGGGGATTTTTGGGGATTTTTCTGTAACACTTTCCATTTTTTCATGTTTTTTTGTAGATAAGTGTTTTGTAAAATCTTTTTTGTTACCTGTTTTGTATTGACATTTTTCGCAAAAAAACGGATTTATTTCTTGGGGACTTTTTGTAACGGATTGTAACATATATATGTTACATATAAAAATCCCAAAATCCGAGTTTAAAAAAAGATTTTAAATTTTATGCAGCCAACATTTTATGTCAAAAAACGGTTTTGTTACCATTATGGTGGTAGGCCATTTTTGAGGGGTATTTGACCTCTAGAATTTTTTTTTGGACATTTATTTTTGTCCTTTTTTTAAAATCTCAGAAAAGAATCCCAAAAGTAGGCCTACCAGCATATTTGCCATACTTTGCAAGGGACCGTAGGTACTTGCATGTATACCGCTGTTATAATAATATATAAATCCGGATTTTTGGTTTTATGCAGTTAAAAACGAAGATTAGGTATATCATTTAATAATAGTGAAAAATTGTTATCAATATATATATGTCAATAACACAAGTAAATCCAAAAGATTTGTTTAAGGTAATATTGGAAAGTTGCCGTGACAATACAGGAGAATACGTCAACCAAGGATCCAATGGATTGGGATTGTCATTCAAAATTGCAGATAGTAAACCAAGTCCTATTTCACATATAACTTTAGACAACAGAGATGCAAAAGGTGCGCAACCTGATGGTCAGATAAGAACTGTATTTGTAAAACTGGTTCCTGTGAAAAAGTTGGAAGAGACTAAAAATTGGAATTTTCCACTGGTAAAAGGAAAAGGAATAAGTTGTGTCCCATATGATTCATTCATTACCGAATGTAAATCACAGGTTGAAATTTATAAAAGAACCAATCATAATATGGATTCATTTGTGCCACCTTTATACTTTGCCGGTGTTCTCGACAAATCCAACGTAAAATTATTGAAACAAAAATTTTCTAGAGATGATGAATATGTCGAAAAAGATTTTTTCGATGGACTAAAATGTACAAAAGATCATAAAGTAGGTGTTATTATAATGCCATGTATGCCTATTCCACCTATTGTCGGTGGATTTCAGCATTTTAATGGCATGCAATTTATTACAACTTCTGTAATCTCTCGTAAATATTTCAATATAAAACAAATTTCAGAGCCGTCACCTATTAATGGCTTATTTATAGTTAAGAGAAATTATACATTAGAAGATAAACTTAAGAAAAGTTTGTTTTACATAGTTCAAATACTTAGTGGACTTCTTGAATTATTAGAGAATGGGTGGATACATGGTGATCTTCATTTAAACAATGTTTTAATCAATCCAAAACAAATATGTACAACGCAATGTTTTACTGATGGTACAATAGATAATAATAAGTCACATTTCATGGGTAAAGTGTTTATAATTGATTATGGTACCGCAGTGAAGGTTGGTAACCCTAACCCACGAAAACTAGGTTCAAGAGCTGAATTTAAAATGAACATAATAAGAATATTGAGTACTCAAGGTAGTCATACGTTTGGCCCATTAGACTTCTACATTTATGATTGGCTTCCTTTAATTTTTTATGACAATTATCAAAATATAAATGAACCTAATATCAGTACAATGTTTAATTATGTCAAAGAATTCAGAGAAAAAAGAGATGAGTATCAAAGAATCATGATTGGTAATATGGAATCATATCCATATGTTCAAACAACATTGTCTAAAATAAGGGAAATGAATGCCAGCAGTAATTTTGAAAGTGTCTTCGGTATCGATGGAGATTCTGGGGTAGATGAAACATGGAAAGTGGTAGATGAAACATGGAAATCTGTAGCAAGCGTCAAAGGAGGAGAGATCCCACGAACTTCTTCAACAAAATTGAATACATTATTTCATGTAAAAAAGAAAGATACAAAAGACTCTAAGAAGATGAATCCCGAAGTAGCAAAAGAAATATTCAGATACGATGCTGAAACAATTGATAAATTCAATAAAGCAGCAAAAACCATGATGAATAATCTATATAATGGTATAAAATCTGTAGAAGCATTGGAAACTTCACCTTTCACGAAAACTTCGGATACAAGTTCTTCACGTAAGAAGAAAACTAGTACAAGCGGAAGTAATAGAAGCACTAGAAGTAAAAAATAACAAATAGATTTACAAGCACAAGATCATACATCATATAATTATTACATGATGTATCATAAGAGTTAGGAAGATTAGTTAGCACAAAAGCCCTTATCACATTTTCTAGTACTGCATTGATCATTTATTTTACATTCATCGCCAATGACACGCTTTCTCATACCTTTGGGTTTGCATTTCTTTTTCTTTGTAATATTGTTAAAAACGCATAATTTTGTAAAACATTCGGTATCATTGTCACATTCTATGCCAATCTTTTTGGAAGCCGATTCTGATTTTTTGAAAACAGTATTAGTTACTTTTTGTGTATTATTAGTACTAATTACAGGTCGATTGGAACGTGTAGAAGTTATTTGAGGAGATTTTTTTTTCATCGGAGTATCAGGTTTAACCTTATCATGTACATTCCCTTTAACTGTATACACTTTATCATCCGGGCTTACCTGTTCCATTTTTGATGGCAATTCCTGAATAGCGGACATTTTAAGTCTCTCATTTTTAGGCTTTTGTTCTTGGTCAAATGTATCAATTTCTTTCATTTGAGAGGCTTTCGTTTTAATATGACGACCTTGACTATACAAAGGCTGATTCAATTTGTTTACATCTGTTTGAAAGGTATTCAATTTACTATTAGCGTCAAAAATAAGTGGAACGCAATCCTTCTTGTATTTTTCCTCCATATGTTCATAAACTACAAATAACTTCAATGGACTAAATATTGTAACGTGTTTTTTTTGAACCCCTTTAGGTGATAAATATTTTTCAAGTTTACTGAAAATACTGTACGCTCGTGATTGAATATCGTTGTGTTCAAAAAATTCCGAATAATTGTGTTTCCCCTTTTTCTTACAATCATCCAAAGTCCAACGAATTTCTTTCAAATTTCGGGTTTCAAGTGGGTACAAAATAAATTCAGGTATTCCTTGCACTTTCCTTGAATCTTGTGAAAAAACACTGTACCTAGATGTTTTTTCATTATGATAAGGTCCCATGTGTGAATTCACTGTGTCTTTTTTTGCCAAAGTTATCATTCCAACAACATCAGGGTTTCTCTCGATGAAATGTTCAGAAAAGCATGGGTCATATCTACGTCCGATCAAACCGTTACAAAAACTCTTTTCTATTGTATTGCAATCTCTGAAGTAAATGTCTTTATTGTCTTTATTTGCACGATGAATTGTAGCAGGATTTCTCAAATTTAACAATTTCATTTCACGTTCAACAACAAATGCACTGATTCTATTTGCTACTGCATATAGACCCGAATACCCAGGAAAAGGATAAAAAAATACATTGTGATTTTTATGCAGACAACGTTCTTTGCGGATTTTACCTATTTCGATTCCACAATAATCTGCTTGATCGTCACCTCGAATGGATCTGAACAATAATGTCCCTTTAGGAATGGTAATAATAGGCACATCATGTTTCACATTGTTTTCATCAGTATATTTAAGAATAGATGTCATGTTGGAGAGTACAGATGCATAATCACCCTGTATGATTTCTCTAAATTGGTCAATTGTATGTTTGCTGGGTTCATTCTCAAAATTAAACATGCTGCTTATTTTTGGACCAGTAGTAAGTTTTTTTTCGATCTGTTTCGCCAAACCTGATTGTAAATTATTTACGGTACCAAAACGTCCTTTGATGTCTTTGGAACTGGCATGACCATTTTCAAATGCAGTTTTTCCATAAACATCCTTTATATTTCTATCGGCACCATATTTTATCAATAAGACAGCAGCAAGAACCCTTTCTTCCCAATTTTTCAAGACGTACCTACTTTTGGGACTATATAAAACTGTATCCATATCTATAGTTGGAATAACTGCATTTACATCAATTGTAATTCGCTGTAATTCTGCACTCTCTTTCCACCCAACAACATTGGGTATATTCGAAGTGGTATAATGTAAACTTGTTTGTTTATAATCTTCCTGGGCATCTAGATTTGCTCCATTATCCCTGTATAATTTTATCAATTCAAGATTACATAATGCAGATGCTATGTGCAAAGGAGTTCTATTAAAAGAGTCTCTCGCATTTACGTCTGCACCTTTTTCAATAAGTAACTTTGCAACCTTACTATCTTTATTAAAGGATGCATAATGTAAAGGTGTATTCATAAAAGCGGATGTTTTATTAATTATTGCTCCTCGATCAATTAAGCATTCAATCACTTCATAATTTCCATATGCAGAAGCAATATGTAACGGAGTTCTCTTCGTAATTTTACTTTGAACGAACAAAGTTGTACGATCGAATTGCCATTTATATGGTACCATTTTCCTGATAATATCATATTCAGGTGTAAATGCACATGCCAAATGTAATGCGGTGAAATGTTCTGAGGATTGAAATCCTTTATCTTCAATAATATCGGTATTCGCACCTTTATCTAATACCAAATTTATCATCTCTACGCTTTTTTCATAGTTTGGCTGTTTAACTAGGTAAAATCGTGTAAATAATAGCATTAGAATTGGTGGTGTAGATTCATCTATATCTTTAACAGAAACTTCCTTCAAATGTTTTCTAAATTTAGTTATTTTCTCTTCATGAATACTTCGAATTAGTTCATTCATCCAAGTCGTATATATATAATAACATTTCATAAAAAAGACGAAATCACAATAAATTTAATAAAATCAAATAAAGATACTATAATATAATGTTCTATCATGGCCGAGTTCCAGTCCCCAGTGGATCACATTAAAAACCTTTTGAAGCACGACCATTTTGATGAATTAAAAACATACATAACTGAATCCAATCATATGCTGGAGCCATATTGTTTGGAAGCCCTTCCCGACCTACTGAACAAACTGACACATACTCGCACAGAAGAACGTGCAAAAGACATTGGAATTTTAATGATTAAAAAAATGAACCCATTTGCCATGAAAATTTACATGGAAGCCATTTATGAGCATTTCACTTCCATGAAGTGGCAGATCAAAAAAGGTGCTCTCATTTTACTGGGATATTTTGCCTTTCATCAAAAAGAAGTGGTAAAATTCAATTTACCCAACATGATTTTGAAACTCATTGACATGGCGTCCGATGTAAAAGAGGATGTCAAGCGTCAAACAGCCAATTGTTTTGGTGAACTATGTATGGTGATAGACAATGTGGATATCAAAGGGATCATTGAAGACGTTATTAATGCCTATATGGAGCCCGTTAAGTATACAGAAGCCGCACTCGACTCACTCGTTGCAACTAGTTTTATTAACGAAGTCGATATGAGTACATTGGGTCTTTTAATCCCTATTTTGACCAAGGGTATGCGTGAAAAGAAGGTTGCAGTGAAGCGTCGTGCGGCACTTGTCATCGGAAACATGTGTAAATTGGTGAATGACCCTAGAACAGCATCCTATTTTTATCCAATTTTGAAGCCAGTTTTGGAGCGTGGCATCGACGAAATCGCCGTTGAAGAAGTCCGAAAAGTGTGTCAACATTCATTGGACACTCTTCTTCGTGTAAGTAGCGAGGCTGCCGAGATTAGTGACAATGTTATGAAGCATGCCGAGTTGCGTTCATGTATTGAATCATCGTGTCTAGAGAATGGGATATCAACCATATCGCCCAACCTACTCACTCATATGGCCTCTTGTTGTGAAGGATTGGTGCAGTCGAACACTAGAAAATTAGAAGACTGGGATCAATGTTTGACCCCTTACTTAGAGGGCGCAGGGTCGCCTGAATCAATAAAAAAAGTCGTGGATCATGTTCATATCGCTGGAATTGCCAATTTGACCGCCGATAAAGTGGATCCTGAGGACGAAGAAGAGGATCTATGTAACGCACAATTCTCTCTTGCCTATGGTACTAGAGTGCTACTTCATCAAACCCCATTCCGCGTCAAAATTGGACGTAAATATGGTTTGGTCGGACCCAATGGTGCGGGAAAATCCACTCTTATGAAGTCAATTGCTGGTGGTAATTTACAGGGATTTCCTACACATTTGATTACGGTATATGTGGAGTGTGAAATCATCGGAGAAAAGGCAGACATGAGCGTGTTGGAATACATTATGACTGATGAAAAAGTAAAACAGAATGGGTGCAGCGAGGATGTAGTGAAAGAAATGTTGACTTCCATGGGTTTCGGTGTGTCTCGCACTGCCGCCGCCATTGACGCGGGTGTTAGCACCTTATCAGGTGGTTGGCGTATGAAATTGGCGCTGTCTAGAGCCATGTTGCTCAATCCCGATATGTTGTTGTTAGACGAACCGACCAATCATTTGGATCAGTTCGCGGTGAAGTGGTTGACAGAGTATGTTCAGAATTTGAAGACTTGTACTTGTTTGATTGTATCCCACGACACCAACTTTTTGGACGCGGTGTGCACAAACATCATCCATTATGAAAATCTAAAACTCAAATCTTATCGAGGGAATCTATCTGACTTTGTAAAGCAAAAGCCCGAGGCCAAGGCTTACTATGAATTGTCGAGTGATCTTGTGGCCTTTAATTTCCCTGAGCCGGGTCCACTAGAGGGCGTAAAGTCTTTGACCAAGGCGGTCTTGAAGACAAAGGACATCTATTTTCAATATCCGGCTGCGCCTCATCCACAATTGATTGACGTGTCGATTCAATGCTCCCTTGCGTCCCGTGTGGCAGTGGTGGGTGTAAATGGTGCGGGAAAATCCACTTTAGTAAAAGTGATGGTTGGTGAGTTGGAGCCAGATCAAGGTACAGTAGAGCGTCATCCCAATTTACGTGTGGCTTATGTAGCACAACACGCTTTTGCCCATATTGAAGATCATTTGGACAAGACTCCTATTGAATACATTATGTGGCGTTATCGCGGAGGGGTCGACAAAGAGTCTGTGCAAAAGGACTCTGTCACTATAACGGACGATGAACTGAAGGCCATTCGAAAGAAAGCAAAAGAAGAGGGCACTGGAATAGTGGAGGAAATAAAGGCCCGTAGAACAGGTAAGCGAGAGCATGAATATGAAGTTATTTGGGAGGGTCAAGGTAAAGAAGACAGTTGGCATAGTCGCACGGAGTTGCTTCAAATGGGCTATAAGAAAATGGTGGATGAAAAAGATCAACAAATAGCCGCGGAGTCCATGTTGGGTCAACGTAAATTGACCACTGGCGAGATCCAGAAGCATTTAGATTGTTTCGGCTTGGAGCCTGCTTTTGCCGAGCATACCCGTATGGGCGCATTATCCGGTGGACAAAAGGTGAAGGTCGTTTTGGGCGCTGGCTTGTGGAACTTGCCCCATATTGTGATATTGGATGAGCCTACCAATTTTTTGGATCGCGACTCTTTAGGCGCATTGGCTTTGGCGATCAAAGAGTTTAAAGGCGGGGTATTCATGATTTCCCATAATGCGGAATTTTACGAAGCGTTGTGTCCAGAGAAGTGGATTTTGGAGTCGGGGCGTTTGACTGTGATGGGTGCTGAGTGGATGGAGGAGGTGGAGAAGGCCAGGAAAAAGGCGGAAAAGTTGGCATCTAGACAACTGAATTTTAATAAGGAAGAAGAAAAGAAGGATGCGCTCGGAAACACCATAGAAAAAGCACCAGAAGAGACTAAGGACTTGAATCGTGGCGATAAAAAACGACTCATGAAGTTACGGAAGGAAATGGTGAAACGAGGGGAGGACACTTATGAAATCGATATTCAATTGGGGTTGGAATAAAATGCGTATAGTGTATATAGGTAGATGCCTTCGTCAAAAGAAACAAAAAAACGGAAACAAGCAAAGCAAAGCCAAAGGAGAACTCGTTATCACATTCCGAAAAGTTTTCGTGACGCCTTGAATAATCGTGTGAAAGCAAAAAAATCATCGAATAGGTCTAATGAATGCCCTATTTGCATTGAAAAAATGGCGCAAAATAATATTGTGGTTCTGCCATGTGGACATAAATTCCATTTTTCATGCATTTACACGGTGGCTGCTAATAATGGGTCATGTCCATTATGTAGGGCAAAAATTTTTCCTTTAAGTATATTACCTAGTGTAACTATCGAGGCAAATGGCACTCAAGGTACATTACGTCATGATGTAAATGGCCTTATCGGTCGCAGAGACATGCTTTATGAAGAAGACGGAACTCCCCTTGGTTTTTCATATCAAGCATTAGAAGGTGAATTTACAATAATACAATAAATGGCTCTCTTCAAACAATTATATAGTTATAAATATATGGACTCTGCAAAATCTAAAAATTCTAAGAAAATTAATAAACCTACAAATAAGTCGAAAAAAAATAAAACAGTTCGACGTAAATTTAAAATACCAAAAAAATTCATGAAGGGGTTAAAAAATATTACAAGGAAAATAACCAAAAAGTCGTCAAGTAAATCAAATGAATGCTCAATATGCTTGGAAGAAATGACCAAAATTAATATTGTGGTGCTTCCTTTTCCTTGTCAACATAAATTTCATTTCACATGTATATTTAAAGAATTGACAAAGACAAATGGTCAAGGAACATGTCCATTATGTCGTGCACAAGTGGTGCCTGCACCTACCACTACTAATCCAGAAAGTGAAGATGACAGTTCTATGGCTAGATCCATAGTGTCAAACCTACCCGCGTATCAAACAAACGATGGACACACATTATATTATGATCAAGATGGAAGATATGGCGAAAGTGATGTGTTTTATCTCGATGATGGAACACTCATAGATTCTACATATGAAGAATTACTGATCAATGGCACTATTCAAGACGACGCGGCATTGGATGAATTCATGGGAAATATTTTTGACTCCAATATCACAGATTTGCCTACCGTTCAAACTGTGGTGGGTAATAGAGAAACATTGTACCATGACCAATATGGAAGGTTTGGTGAAAGAGGCAATTTATATCACGCTGATGGAACACCGGTAGATCTTTCATACGATGAAATGGTAGACCAAGGTTTTATCTAATAATGAATAATTCTTTTCTAATTATATAAAAATAGAAAAGAATGAAGCGACCTGTAAGAGATCCAATTAATGGCACTTATACTGTGAAAGGAAAAACTTTTAAAGAATTATTCGGTTCACGTGAGCAAGTGTGGAATGGCACTGCCTACAAAACTAAATATGGTTTAACTAAGGAAGGATTGATAATGAATAAGTGGGGACGCATCGTTTCTGCTGACAAATATGAAACAGCCAAAAAAGAAATGCGTTTGAAGAAACATGGTTATAGTGCACGTAAGGGAAAATTCGGTTATGTCAAAACGGGTAAAAAATATACCCGAAAAAACAAAACTCAAAAGAAAAAGTAATTGGATAGAGGAAAATAATATATAGCAATAGTATATAATGCCAGCTACTGGATCTAGAGCACAAGTGTGGCACGGAAATGCCGATCACACTGTTGGAGGACTTGAGAAGAAGGATTTAATTAAGAACAAGCACGGAAGAATTGTTTCCAAGAAGATGTCCATGATCGCCAAGAAGCAAAAGAGATTGATTAAGGCTGGATATTTCACCAAGAAGGGTGCCTTCGGTTTTGTTAAGAAGAACAAGACTCAACGTAAGAGCCGCAAGAACCGTAAGTAAGTATGATACAATAAAATATATAAATAATTTATTGTATTAAAAATGAGTTTTTATGATATATAAATGCTTAGCAAATTAGTGAAAAATAGATATGCTTTACAAAAGTTAACCTCTAATAATAAGATTCAAATTTATAATCCAAAAAAATATCAAATCCTTCCGAAAATTCATTCATGGGGAAAAATAGAAACATCGGAAACTAAAGATAGACTCGATTATAAACATTTTCTGCGAATATTTCCATGGCGAAACTATAGACGAGTTTGAGTAAAGATACTAATTTCTATATACAAAATAAGTTATGGAAATACTAGCCAAACACATGAAGACGTTACCCCTAGAAATAATTACACAGGAAATTATACCTTTTACATATAAAACACAACCAAATGAATTGCTTTATGACATCGAGTCATTTCATGAAACAAACGAATACTTATATTCTCTATACCAAAATAAATATGAAGATGATTATCTTGCATGGCTAGATAACGACGTCGCACGTTTCATGAACAACAATGTTCCAACAATGTATGGAATCACTGATGAAAATATTGAAAAAATGAAGCGATTATACAGTTTTCGTGATAAATCGAATGGTTATATCATACAATATATTCAGTTTGAAATGCATCTCAATTACTCGGAAAAAATGAGCATTCATTTATCATTGGCTTGTTTGCGACCATTAGAAAGGATAAGACTTTTATCGTTCATAGATTTAATTTGGGAATAAAAAAGTGTTTTATGTCTATATTTAATATACATGAAATCTGATTTTAGTGATAAATTTTCATATTGGATATTGGTATGGTTTGTTTTATTCATAATTGGATTCATACCTTACAATCCTTTAATCGCATTTATACTTGCAATAATTACCAATTTTTATGCATTGTTTGTATTATTTTTCAGTGGATACTTTTACAAAGGAATGCTGTATTTATTGGTAATGTTATGTATAAAGGTCGTACCTATATATTTACTCATATATTATGGTTATACTAGTGTACAAAAAGCAGATATAGAATTTTTAATAATGATTGGCTTCATTTACACAGTTTTTGTGGAATTTGTCAAAGGAAAATCACTCAAAAATATTTACAATGTAACAAGTGACGATAAAATAAACACACCACTCATGATAATAATAGATAGAATTATAAATTATTGTGCAAATATTAAATTTTGATTATACTCGTATTTCCTTTATTACAGATAGAGGTATATTTGAAGAGTAATCAAATTTGAAGCCGTGAAATTTTTCCATCAAACTGTTGCTATCAACATGCGAGTTATATCTCATCATTTCGTAGTCAACATCACAATTTTTTAACTCTTTCAGAAATTTACAAAATTCATTGTTTAGTGCCATATAATCGTCCATGTAGCAATTGATTATGGAATCTAGGGGCGTTCCTGAATGTCTGCCTTTGCGCGCATATCCAGATGTAGTTTCACCTTTTTCCGTGACTACTCTATTTTCAAAATCGAATTGGTTGGCGAATTCAAACTTAAGTATTTGACTTTTCAAGTATTGCATCTTCATTGTCAATACTTGTAAATGGATTGAAATGTAATTAAATATTTTTCTAGTGTAATCTCTGTTTATGAAAAACAGTTTTATCAGTTCGTGATAAGTGTCTCCTAAACCATCATTGTGTTGAAAATCATCGAGTCCGCGAACATGGCGCTCCAATGGCGTGAAATGAACTATGTCGGTTTCACCACTGATGTTGTCATTATAAAAGCAGTTGGGTACTTTTTTCATCATGTATCCTTTCAACATATTTTTTTTGTTTTCTAGTTCTACAGATGTATTTTTTAATCCGTTTATCAAATTAGTTACTTCGACTCTCTTGTTTGAATTAAAATCTTCATCGAGTTGAACAGCGACGCTGTATAGCATTCGACGCGAAAATTTACTGGATTGCTCCAATATGTAATTGAGTGCGTCCAGATACTCTTTTTCGTCGCGTATTTCACCGTCCAATAACGTACATAATAAATTATAATCTTCCATAATATGCAAATAAAAATATAATAAAAAAGTGATTCAATTTTTTATTATATTTTGCATATTTAATGGGTTCAAATTATTTTGGGCTCATACACTTTCACCCAAGAAGTGTCCTTTTCCCAATCCAACATCATAGTAGAATAACTTTCACTCGTAGTGCAACGTATTCTATAATTGCATTTTTTATAATACCGTTTCCTTTGAAACCATTGTTTTTGGAAACATTCATGTCCGTCTACTATGTCCACCACAATTGGATTGTCATGTTTCATTCGCAAAATACGGCCTATACTCTGAGTAATGTCCGTTTTAGGCGTCGCCATAATTAAAGTGCTTAATGTTTTTATATCGAGTGCCTCTGCTGCCATTGCATATGTAGCAATTACAATTTGTTTGGTTTCCGTTATCTGCAAATCTTTTTGTTTCATGCCACCAACATAATATCCCGCAGTCGCGATCGATTTCGTATTGATGCTATCGTGTAAATATTTCAACAGTGATTTATTGTGGGCTAGAATCATGATTTGACCATCCGGTTTTTCTTCGAGCAAATCTTTCACTACACGAACAATGAAGTCACTGCGAGGACCATAGTCGCATAATTTCACGATCATTGAACTGAATTTCGTATTTCCACGATAATCGTATTCGACTGTATTGAAATCTTCATCTTGAGTCACATATTGGATTCCCCTGACACAAACTAAATCTTCGTTTGCGCGCTGTTCACTGTAAATCCTCGGACCAATGAACATATAAAGCAAGTTAGTGAGTTTATCTTTGCGCTCTACAGTTGCAGATATACCCAACATATAGGGAGTGATTGTTTTGAGCAATGTTTTCGAAAATTCTTCGCTCCCGATACGATGAACTTCATCTATAATTGTCATCCCGAATTGAGAATACACTTCTTGTGGAAACGTTTTATTGTACATCGTTTGAATCATACCAATTATAATGTCATTATCGTCAATATCACAGATTTGAGCCTGGATTTTTCCAATGCGAGCACCAGGTAAGAATTCTTCAATACGTTCAATCCATTGATTCATCAGAAATTCTTTGTGGACTAAAATCAGGGTTTTTTTCTGGATTTTACTGATGAGATTCAATGCAATCACTGTGTTGTGAGTAACTGTAAAATCACCCAAGACAAAACGTCGGTTTCCATCGATTTCGAACCCATAATAATTGTCTATTTCCAATTTGCGAATTTTTATTTCGTATGTGAGATTTATACCATGGGTTTTATAATTCAGTTTCCGCATTGCATGTAATGATCTATAACCGAGATAATCATGTATATTTAATTTTAATAAATCAATGAGACAAATGTCTTTGATTTGACCCGTATCTCTGTGTTTCAATGACAAAATATGACTTTCATTGACGACATACCCATCATGTTTTCCTATGCAAATTTTATACATTTGTTCTTGACCACGTGCCAAAGACAATACATTACGTGGTTTCGAATCGTCGCCCATGATTTTATCTCCTATTGTAACATTTTGAACCATTTTTATCGATCCATCATACATTAATATGGGTGTATTGAATCCCAGGCATTTACCACGACCACAAGGTACTTCTAATATACCACCTCCTTTTCCATTGGATACGTGATTCAAATATACTTGTACAATATTTTCTTGATAATCCCGTAATTCGCGCTCAAATTTCAAATCTATGTCTTCGCCTGGATCCAGATCGTCACGTACTGGCTCACCATACTTCTCAATTCCGAAAAATCGGGGAATATAGATCTTTTTTTCATTTTCGCGAAAAACTGGGAACGGTTGATTTATATTGACACCTCCAGCAAATTGTTGTCCAGGTAATTGGGGCTTCAATGTCAAATTCTTCTTTAATTCGAGCAATTCTTTTTCACTTAAACTCGATTTTGCAATTGTATATCCCTTCTTACCCAAATAATGCGATTCAATCAAATTTGCCATATATATTGTATTTGTTTTGATTGATAGTATTTTTACTATTTTGGATTTCAATTTTTTTGGGACATATAAAAATTGATTTAAATATTTCATGACAATAACAGGTAACTATGTCTCAATTAAAATTCATCGATCTATGCTGTGGTATTGGCGGTTTTCATCAAGCATTAAATGCCATGAATATGGAATGTGTATTGGCTGCAGATATTGATGAAGAATGCCGCAAAAATTACGAAGAAAATTACAAGATTCGACCACATGGGGATTTGAGCAAAATTAAAATAGAAAGCATTCCTGACTTCGATGTTCTTTGTGCAGGTTTTCCCTGTCAGCCATTCTCTAAAGCCGGCCATCAAAACGGATTCGAAGACAGTCGTGGAAACATATTCTTCGATATGTGTAAGATCGTCGCTCACCATAATCCCAAATATTTAATCATGGAAAACGTGCGGAATTTAGCCTCTCATGACAAAGGAAACACATGGGACGTAATTAAAGCCACATTGGATAAACTGAATTATTATACATATGATGATCCCCTCATATTAAATACACTTTATTTTGGAGTTCCCCAATCGCGCGAACGTGTAGTGATTTTATGCAAACGAAAAGATTTGGGAAATCTCCCTGCTTTACCTGAAATTTCGAAAAAAAATATTCAACCTACTTCACTAGATACTATTATAGAGGAAACAGTCGACCCGAAATTTAATATAACTGGAAAAATGCGTACGACTCATACTATATGGAATGAGTTTTTGACTCTGTTAAGCAATCAAAAAATATCCATTCCGAAGTTTCCCATATGGACCGATTGGTGGGACAGCGATGGACTGAATACAACTGTCACGAAAACCGACGACAATAAATCCGATGAAGAAAATAGAACTATGGTAGAAAAAGCCCAACGTGAATTCTATGCGAAATACAAAAATTGGATCGACAAAAATCGGGAGTTTTATAACAAAAACAAAGGTATATTGGAGCCATGGTTGATGGAATCCAGGAAAAATGGGTTATGGAAAGGTGCGGTGCGTAAAATGGAGTGGCAATGCGGAGTAGATGGTTTGACCATGGACCAAACCCTATGGAGTCCCAGGGGATCTGGCGTGCGCATTAAAAAAACGGATTATTCGCCAACATTGGTGGCAATGACAAGCATGATTCCAATTTATGGTCCAAAGATGCGACAATTGATACCGAGAGAATGCGCACGACTGCAATCGTTTCCGGATAATTATAAAATCCATGCCAATGAAAAAATAGCCTACAAGCAATTTGGCAATGCAGTAAATGTAAATATGATTGAAAGATGTGCGAGATTTTTAATAAATGGTGAAATGTTATTTATGTGATCATATTAATAATTTTACGTTGTAAATTGTTTTTTTCTTGCTTATAATTTACAGTGGAATCACTGCCGCCTCCTTTCATAGTATCGTCGCGTACTATTACATGGACGTTCTCGATTGGGATTTTGCATTCTATACCGTCTCCTGATTTGGTGATATGTAAGTGTGGTTCCATATCTTTATAACTGATGAGTCCCATGCCTTTGCGGTCGAGAAACAAATAATAGTCAGCAGGATCAGATAAAGTGGAAGTTGTTAATTCTTTCAATGTATTTTTAATTTTGTATTTTATGATTTTTTTAGTATTACCTGTGTCAGTATGTAGACCTTTGTCTTCATACTTCACTTCTATTTTTATATTTTTTTCAGTATCGACCAAATCAAATCCAATATCATCGACCCATTTCAGTATTCCATTGGAATACACGTCAAGGGATTGTTCAATAATGTCGGATTTGTCGAATCGCGATTTACGGTCGTTCAATTGACTTCCCAAACTATTTACTAAACGAAAATATCGCGAAGTATCTAAGATGGAAAGGATGCGGTTGCCATATTCAACGGTATCTGGAATAAAATCACTCATGTTCTATTATATAATTTCATGATTTTTTCCAAAAATAGACCTATTCAATTTCTCCATGTGAGAAATCCATAATTGTTTGACGTAATATTACTATAATTATTATGTAATTGTAATAATATTGGAGTATATCGATATGTTTTGTGATATAACAAAATATACATGTTTAGAAGATTGTTTAACAGATAAAGACGGACTTCCATGTTGTAGTGATCCAAAGTTTGTTGAAAAAATGAAGGAATTGCTTAATAAAATGAGACGCAATGCAATCAAATTGGGATTTTATCATAATTCGCGGTATGGAAAATATAGAAGTACGCTATTTTACATTTTTCGTTTACCGTCACTGATTCTTTCTGGGATAAATGGTTTTTTCGCCATAGGTCTACAAAAATACATTTCTCAGACCACCATTTCAGTAACGAATGCAGTGATATCATTCGTTTGTGGTATGATTACAAGTGTGGAAATTTCGCTCAATTTACAAAAGCGTATGGAATCCGAATTGGACACTTACAAAAAATTCTATAAACTCACAGTGGAAATCGATAAAGAATTAACCCTTTTTGTAAACAAAGACGATACTGAACGAACACGATTGCGTGAATTTGTAGAGAAAAAATACAATGAATATCAATCAATTGTATCTTTGAGTAATATTGTTACAAGTGAATGTATGCTTAGTGAAGATGAATTTAGTGTGATTTTTGAAAAAGATGATTGTAAGAACCGAAAAGTGCTACATAAAATTAGAAATGATACATATCAAATTATGCCGAATTATTTCGCCAGTGATTCTAATAAGACAACAAAACCGAAATCTCCACCAGAAAAAGATTCTAAACCACCATATGATGAAGAATCCCAGGAATCTAATTTGGAAACAAGTATTGTGCCATTTCAAAGATCCAAATCTGAGAAATTGACTAGGGAAGAGTCTCGTTCAGAAAGTGAATATGAAATGGATGGTTGTATGTTAAATACATGTGTACCTATGAGATAATCCAAGCATCTATATTATAATTTGTATTCGTATAATATATATGCAATATAGTACAATTTATATAACTATTATGACACATGGTTCAAGTGAATTTTCTAAACAGTCAATCAGGGAACAAAGAAAACGAAAAAGTAAAATGAGACCAATTGAAGAAACGTACCAAACTGTCGATACATACAAACCAATTAAAACTATAATTCCCGAAGATATAGAGTATATTCAGTATATAACTTACTTACCATTAGGCTGTTATACTCATTCAACACGTGATGGCCGTGGTAAAAATAATTCATTAAAAAATTTTGAAAAACATATAGATAAAATAAAAACTTTACATGGTGAAAAACTTCGAAATGAATTATTAGAGTTAGGAGATGAAGTTACCATCCATCCAACTAAAAATATTAAAAGGGATATTTCAATACAGAAGACTCGATTTAATAAAAGTAATGGGAAAGAAAGAGAAATGAATTTAATGGTACTTCAAAGTATGCTTTTAACCAATAGGTTTTTGAGGGAAGATAACCTGTATTCGTATATAGAATATAAAAAAGATGAGAAGGAAAGTACTATTATAAAAAAGGAATATTATAGTGATAAAGACTTTGAAGATATATATGTATTAGCCCAGGAAGGAGGTAGTTTGATACCTTATACAAGGATTTTAAGTGATATACAGAGACATGCATTAGATCTTGAATATACAGATGGTGAAATTGATGATGAAGAGTATGAAGAGAGAATTAAAAGCGGAGATGTACCTTCAAGTGTTTATATGAATGAAATATTAAGTTATTTACAAAATGAAGGTTATAAACGCATTATAATTATTGATTATTCATGTAATAATAGTTCTGTAATGACAGAAGGGAAAGAAGTAAAGGCTCCAAGAGATAAGGTAATACATGCAAGGAAAGAACATTTCCAAACTAAAAGTTCATCAAGTAAAAGTAGAGTGAGTAAGAAACGTCGTACAGGAGGTTATAAGAATAAACGAACTCGCAAATACAAGTCATTATAACTTGAATTGTGAAACGAACTCCTCTTTCGTCATAATAGGTATCCCATGTTTCTCAGCATCCTTCTTTTTCGAAGAATCATCTTCTTTAGACTTGACTAAAAGTACAAATGTATTTTTATTCACGCTAGATCCAGATTTGGCTCCTAACGTCTTCAATCTCAATTCCAATTCTTTATCGCGGAATCCGGTCATAACAATTGTTTTCTCATTGAGTTCGTGATTTTCCACTTTATCTGATAGACGCTGGGATCTTCTTTTCGTCAATTTGTCCTCCAATCTGCATTCTTTCAAAAATGCTTTGAAATTATCAATATGATTTACAAAGGCTTGCGCCGTTTTACGTTCCAAACCTTTGATTGCCTGTAATTTTCCGATTTTAGCGTCGTCCGAATCCGCGCTGGTCAAAATATCGGGTTCATTTTCAAATATTAATTCGATTTTCTTTTGACTGAATCCACGACCAAATGTATTGGACGAGAAGGCTAATTGTATCAATGACGCGTTTTCTATTTTATCCTTGATTCCATTGTATAATTTTTGCGCCATCTTCTCTTTGAATCCATCAACGCTAAGAAACTCTGCTTCGGTCATATGAATGATTTTGCAAATTGTGTCGAATCCAGCTTGCATTAACTTTTTCACATTTCCTGACGCTAGACCATCCACTTCCAACTGTTTGAAGAATCCAGAAATATTCTTCTCCAAAACAGTGGCATCCTGGTTTTTGTCCTTCAACATAATATCTATATGTGTATCGTTCCATACATATTCGACGTCAGGCATTTTCGCACTTGACGCAGGTGCTATAACAGATTTGATGTAAGGAATCACATCACCCGAACGGATCAAACTGATCACTGCACCCACACCGATTTTATTGGATTCAATAAATGCGCCGTTGAATCCAGTTGCATATGTGATTGTGACGCCACCTATTTTCACTGGGTTGATTTGCACACGGGGTTTCAAATATCCGTCCTTAGAGGCCGTCCACAAAACGTCCACCACATGGGATTCTACCAATTGGTCTGATAGGACCATTTTGAAAGCAAATGCATGTTTGGGATTTCCAGTCACACGATCATATACTTTATCATTCACCACTATAATTCCGTCTATTTCATAAAAGTATTCGCTTCGCCATCTTTGCAGTAATTCGGAAAGTACATTGTTGTCCAAACCATCGGAATTCAATAATTTATATTTCACAGTTTCAATATTCATCTCATCCATTAAATGCATTTGTTTTGAAGCCGTCAATTGGCTTTCTTCGACATCTGGATGCTTAATGACCTCATACGCTACAAAATGAATGTCTGCATATTTTGATGGATCGGTCGTCTTCTGATTCACAATACCAGCCACCAAATTACGGGGATTGGCGAACTGTTGACTGTACTTGGTTTCAAACAACGACTTTTCGATGATGAATTCACCTCTAACAACGACGCCTTTGGTCGAAGGTAACTGCAAATATGGAATCATGTGACTGATGTCTTGACCCACCTTGCCATCTCCCCGAGTGTATAATTTCGGCCGTTCACCCTCAGTAGAATACAATCCACTCACGCCATCTAGTTTACATGAAATGACATAAGGTCCTGTATATTTCTCGCGCCATCTATCAATAATATTCGTATCAGGTTTTATTTTGTCCATAGACCACATTTCGTATGGAAGACTCACTTTATTTTTTCCAACTGGAGCACCGACTTCTTCCAATGCTTTCGCTTTGGGGAATTTATTTTCCACGAATTCGCGCATCAGGTCAAATGCATTGTCTTCCATAATGGGCTGGCCATCCCGGTGAAAAGCGTCATTTGCCAATTCAATCATTTTACTGAGTTGTTTTTCGCTGAGTGACTCTAATACTTTGGGTCCATTCTTTTTGAAATTCTCGATCAAATCAGCAGTTTCCATCGACGACTCCTTTTTAGGACTTAATGATACTTTTTTATCTTGTTTTTCCTTTTTCGTTTTTGTAATCTTTCTTATTTCCTTTTTTAACGTTTTCTTGTGCACCTTTTTCTTAGGTGACACCGTTTCCTTGTACACCTTTTCCTCAGGTGACGCTTTCATGTCCTTAAGATCCGTTCTGACTTTATATTCTATCTTTGAAGTGTTTCTAGCAGTAGGTTCCTTATACACCATATTAAGGAAGTCGAAGATTTCTTCTTCCGAACTAAATACACGATCCAATTTATCCCCTTTTTTCCTATTCTCCATTTTGGAAAATCCATGTTCATTTAAAGTATAACCCATTTTGAGTGCCTGTTCTCGCATGGATGTATTGAATTCTTTACTTCCCGTGAAATATAGGACTGCGAAAGGATACTCGACCAAAGAAGTATACAAGAAATCCACACGTCTAGCCACACTCGAATTGGGTAATTGGGCTATGACCAAACATTTCGTTTTGCCACGAGACAACACTTCTTTAATCACACCTTTTTCCAAAAGTCGATTCACGAAACCTTCATATACAGACGGATCATTAGAAGTAATTATTGCATCGATGTCTCCGGAATGAGCCGCTCCGCGGCGATAACTCCCGACAATTTCCATTTTATCAATGGAATCTTTAGAGACTGATGCAAATATTTCATCAAATAACGCCTTGTATTGATCGATTTCGGAACGAGGAATACGCTGAACAATATCATCCACATATTGCAATCCAATCTTCTGTTTATCGTTCAATAAATCCGTATTTTGTCGCAATTCATCCAGCGTCAAAATGCCCTTGTCAACCACTTCCTCGGCTTTCTTCTCACCCATACCATAAACATCAGTGAAAGCATCTATGGCCTTCTTTTTCTCAACAAGGTCTTTTTCCATTTCCAAAATACGAAGAGTACCTGTTTTATAGTGTTCGGTCAACTTTTCAAATATCGCATTTCCAATATTTGGCACTCCTCTAAGAGTCGATGGATCGACAATATCATCTTTGATTCTACCAATGGAATCATATGCATTTTCGTATGCTTTCGCTCGCATAAAATCCTTCTTTTTGCGCATAATATACGCCAGAGTTTTCATCAAATCCATGAAGTTCTCATTAAGACGATTTTGTTGTTCGGAATTCATTGAATTAGATTTTGACTTGGACGATTTTAGTTTGTGAGACACACTTTTATTCGATTTTTCTTTCAATTTTTTCGTATCTCCTGAAGATGAATTCATTTTTACTAATATAATATCTAGTCATAATTTATAATGGCTAATTTGATGAAAATGGAGTTACCAAAAATTAATATTCCAAAATTGGAAATTGTCGTAATTATAATATTTATTCTATATTTAGTGCTTCCTGTTGAAACCCCTGATGGTTTGAAGCCTGTCTTGAATCATTCTTTAGGTATGGTTCTTGTTTTGGCTGCTACACTGTACTTGTTTTTATATACACACCCACTATTGGGAATCTTGTCCCTTTTAGTTGCATATGAATTGATGAGAAGAAGTTGCGCCGTTCGTAAAGTGAGACATGTGCAATTTAATGAGAATACAGAAATCGAGCGAAAGAGAATGATGAACAAGATGAACCCACCTAAGGAGCGTTCATTAGAAGAAGAAGTTGTTGAGAAAATGGCTCCTGCAAAGGTCCAAGGTCCATTTATGTCATCAACCTTCAAACCAGTTGTTGGAAATACACATTCCGCTTTGTCAGTTTCTAAGTAAATTATTTGATTTTTTTATTCATTTATCAAATAATTATTTCTATGGATTAGCAGCAGGAGCAGCAGCAGCAGCAGCAGCAGCATTAGGATTAGTATCAGGAACAACAGGAACAACAGGAGCACCAGAATCCGCATCACCAGAACCAAATAAAGTATTTAACACATTATATTTTGCGTATTGTTCTCTCGAATCCTTTCCATCCCAAGTTACATAAGTACTAGGAATACCAAAACCTTCTACATTTTTCTTTTTAGATGGAATTATCATGTAAGAAAATCCCAGAAGGATTACCAAAAATAATAAAGTATTAAAAATCGATACGGTATTCTTATCATCTGCACCATAGAGTCCCAAAAATGTAATCGAAAAAGTAAATATCAGAAATAAAATAAAATAGAAAATTCCACTCTCGATTTTTCTTCCGAATTCAAATGCAGCGTCATTTTCACCATTCAAATTGTTTATAAATCGATAAAATGGGTCAGCGGTAAAATACATTAACATGTATAATAGAATCCATGACACAAAAAAAGTTCCCAATAAGAATTTTTCTTTTGCATCATCAAATTTTTCATTGATTCCTAACCGCCAATATGGATCTGGACCGTTTTCACCATCGATTGTTTCGTCACAGACCATTTCGACATTACCAACTGGGTTACCAGCACTATCTAGTAAAGTACGATCAGTAGCAGTAAACGCCATTGCATTTCCAAGTCTAGCATCAATAAGATCTTGCACGACATCTTCAGTCATTCCTTCCACAACGGGTTTTCGGACAAATTCACTTTTGATTAACAATGGATGGATAAAATCAATAAATATACCCTCGTCATTTTCATTGTATCGAACGTCTTCGTTCTCAGGCAATAAACTATTCAATTCCAATTCTGATGATTTTCCGTTCAGTACATAATCCAATGACGTCATATGTCCACGGTTTTTCTCCAATGGAAATTTAATAAACAACTTTTTGTCATAATTCGTCACTGGTTCATTTTCAATCAAAAGACTCATACCCTCCGTTTCGGAATTAGATGTCAAACTAATTTTCGTGGATAAAAACGATTTTACTATACCATTGTCATCCAACATTACATTGGGTTCATTGGCGCGACCTTGAAATAAGTAACTCCATTGGTCGTTTTTTTCCACTAAACTGTTATAAAAATTATACTTCAGTTCCATATTTTTTTGTATATTTTACCAAGAGAAAACAATTCACCAATGATTCTCACTATAGAGGCAAATAGTGGAAATTATTCGTTTCGTATATGGTTGCATTAAATGTCTCTTTATAACCCTCAACATACACATTATCTCCTTGCATAATTTGGTCACAACCGTATTCCGATGTACAACTGCGTCCATTCACACTAACAGGCAATTTAGTATTTAGATTTCCCGTGTTCGAAATAGTGTAATATTGATATTTATCCCGTCCACTCATGTGCCTGCGTCCCATCAATGGCAATATTTTGTCACTACCGTTTGTCAAAATACCCATTTGGCCATATTCTGAACTGAGACCACGAGTTTCAATATTTACTGGTACGTGGATTGGAGGATGGCCGCGAATATCTCCTGAATCTCTGCGATAGTAGTAACCGTCCTCTTTCAATGGAGGTGCATATGGGTCATTAAAAACGTCATTATGGCGAGTGGCCACAGATTGGAGACCCATGGGCGCGACAAGAATTCGTTTTTCAGAATGTGACTCATCACTATTTTCATGTCTTTTTGTTTGATTTGTGTAAATTAAATAACCGACGACAAGTGCGACAAAAAGAATCAATAATATACTGACCGTTTCAATACAGATCATTCCGGGCATGCATTTTGATTGAGAATTCCCACCACGCATGATTTTTGCTTTAGCCATTGGATTTTATATATAATTGATATAAATAAAATCATTATTTAAAAGCCAATAATGCTTCTAAACGTTCCCATGACGTCTTTATTTTTGGACACTTCCTTGAAATGGGCTATGATATTTGGGAACGGTTTAAATCGACAATCATAACATTTTTGCTGAACGGACTCTGGGAAGTGGAAAACATGGAATCCACCAATGTCATAAATTTTACAATCGATGGCATAAAGGAGTTTCCAGAATTTCTTTTCATATCTGCTGAATGTTTTACCACCCATCCAAACGATCAAACGAATCGGCAAATAGAGTATTTGACCCACGATTTCCAATAAATACCAAAAGAAACAACTCTTGAAATTCTGAAATCGTTTGATCAAACATTTCACTGTTTCAATTGACCATAAAAACACTTTCTTGAGAAACCCAAACAGTGCAAGAACAGTTAATGCAAATCCTGTTAGCCATATATAATAGAGTGTTGTCTTGTTCTCCACATAAAGAGCATGAATGTAATTGATCTTTCTCATAACAGATGCTTTCACACGTGCGATTGTATCTCTTATATTTTGTCTCACTGCTGTGATTTTTCGCGATATTTCCGCTTTAATTGCTTCTTGTCTACGCGAAAGTTCAGCGGCAAATGCAATTTGTGTTTTCTCAGCAGTGTCAACACCTTTATATGCCCCACGCTCAGCAGCCTCGGCACCATAAATTCCGGCGTCTTGACCAACCTTGGCACCAAATATACCCATACGTTGACCTGCGCCAATTGCTTGGCCCGAAAGAGCGGTTGATAAACTCAATGCCGCTGCAGCAGCATTTACAGGCATATTAGAAATCATGTTTCCTAACATGGTTACTTCGGGAGTCAAACCTTCTTTTATTTTATTGCCCTCTTCAAAATATTCAATTATCATGTAGGTTGCAATAATCAATGCTAGAATTAAAATGAATGTTTTTTTGACAATATCGTTTACCATGTATCTAAAATAAAAATAGATTTTTTATTGGTGTTCATTTATCTTTTGTACTTATGTTCACTACGTAAGACATATCGCACAGATCTCTCACTCGAGTTCGCAACAGTGTTACAGGATAAATCGATCAATATCAAATTTTCTATGTGATGCTGTGATTTCAGATGGTCTAAAACTTCCGATAGAAGCACTGATTGATCTTTGTAATTCGTTCTTCCTCTTATTTCTCGTATAATATCATTGAACCCTGTTTTATTGAGAAGAACAATTGTATTGAAAAAAGGTGAATCGCAATATGTACCAGCGTTCGTAAAAAATTCTTTGTCTAATATACTGTCGCCAACAGAATCGTTTTTTATTTTGTAGGCTTCCTTTAATGATCGTTTATATATTGTGAAATCCAAGTCGTCTTTATTGGATACCTGTCTATGTGTGTCTTCATCCAATTTGATTAGAATATTTCTGATTTTTTCAGCGCCGCTTTTGACATATTGGATCTCTTCGTTTCTCATCACTTCCAGAATGGTATGGGCGAAATGATCAGCATATTCTTTACATAAATAATTGTGCACCCCCAATTTGACAGCACTTATTTGCGTGAAATCCATAGGCGAATCAAATACAGTATCTACACTATCATACTCGCCATGTGTGGTAACAAATAATATATTTGTTTGTCTCTTTGGACTAGTATAAAACCATCCTATTATTGCATTTATAAAACAACTTATTTGTTCTTTGATAAAGATAATCATCTACTATGTACATCATTTTGTATTTATTTGTATAAATATAAAACCTATTTAGACTTGTAATATCCTAACCTAACACCAAATATATATATGTTAGTCTTCTTAATATTACTATTTATCCGGGATTTCCCCTTCATCCTTATATAAAGTATTTCCTCATAATTTCTCAACGAATCATTCTAAATAACATTTATTTTTTCGAGAATTGTTTCATGAACGTTTCTGCCTGAGAAAGCATGGGTTCTAAATTTTTCATGCTGCTAATCAGTTTGTTTTGTGCCTCCTTAATTTTCTTATTGTTCAATGTCAATGATTCCACCTTTTTGGAGAGACCTTCTACCTTCTTTTTTTTGGAAGACCCGTTCTTCATACCTTCCTTGTCGTCTACATAAATATCATTTTTGTCAATTTCGTCCTCAAGATCCTCAATGACTTCTTCAGCATCTTCATTGCTCGAGATTTCCTTCATTCTGTTGAAAATGTTTTCCTCCTCTTCTGATAAACCATCAAGTCCTTCGACTTGACCGTCTTTCACAGATCGAATGTAATTGATTTCGTCGTCACTAAACTTGCTTAATTCTTCCTTGATCGCTTTGTCTATTAAATTTGTGTTTCCTTCTTTATCTTTCATTCCTTCCTTTGCACTTATGTTGGATCCATATCTTATTGCGTTTGTCACAATCATAGATACGATTAAAATGATCAACATGTTTTTTGTGAATAATTTGGCAATGAAACCAATCACAATATAAATTGCTATATACACATAATCTTTTGCCATTGCGAAAATCAATAGATCTGCTAGTACTAGAAACAATACGAAATACAACATGTATTTGTTGTTTGTCACTCGTAACTTGGAGTTTGCAAGCAAAGTGTCCATTTTCTGAGATATTTTCTTACCCAATGTTTGGATATTCATTATATATAGAAAACGTATATATTTTTTGACTCATTTATTGTTTGTTAAATCTTAATCATTTTCTAAAAATGATATAAATCGAAGAATACATTTTATTCTAGAATATTTTATCCCCATACTTTACGTTTAGTGAAAATTATGGCCCACGTAATTGATGAACCTATTTTGCAAGAATCCAGCGAACGATACACCTTTTTCCCTATCAAATATGATGATATCTATCAAATTTACAAACGCCAGGTTGATTCATTTTGGCGACCCGAAGAAGTCGATCTATCGAAAGATTTGACGGACTGGGACTCGTTAAATGAAGACGAAAAACATTTCATCAGTATGATCCTCGCATTTTTTGCTGCATCCGATGGAATTGTCATGGAAAACCTCAATGCCAACTTTGGACAAGAAGTGCAGGTGGCCGAGGCTCGCGCTTTTTACAGTTTTCAGGCGGCCATGGAGTCCATACATTCCGAGATGTATTCCCTCCTAATCGATACTTATATTCGTGACGGTGAAAAGAAGGAAAAATTATTCAAATCCTTGGAAAACTTCCCTTGTATTTCGAAGAAGGCGCAGTGGGCTCAGAAATGGATGGGAGATAAGAGGTCTTCGTTTGCATCGAGATTGGTAGCATTTGCATGTGTAGAGGGTATATTTTTTAGTTCGAGTTTTGCATCGATTTATTGGATCAAAAAGCGTGGTTTGATGCCGGGACTGACCTTGTCTAACGAATTCATCAGCCGTGACGAGGCATTGCATACAGAATTTGCCATTTTGTTGTACAGTAAATTGAATAAAAAGGTGGGTAAGAAGCGTGTTATGGAAATTATCAAGGAAGCCACTGAAATCGAGAAAGAGTTCATCACAGAAGCGTTGCCATGTCGTTTGATTGGTATGAATGCCAAATTGATGTCCCAATATATTGAATTTGTGGCCGATCGTTTGTCTGTTCAATTGGGATATGACAAAATCTATGGATCGCAAAACCCATTTGATTTCATGGAATTGATTAGTGTTGAGACAAAGACGAATTTCTTTGAGCGCACCAATTCCGAATATGCTTTGTCGAATTGCAAGAAGGACAATAGTGTATTTGATTTCAGTGCCGAGTTTTAGAGCCTTGAATCTATGTAAATTTATGAATAAAAATATTGATTTGTAGGAATTATCAATATTTTTCTTTAAAGATTGGAATAATTCTGCAAAATTCCAGTAGATATCTTTTGTTGCACTCCTTTGATGGCGGTTTCTTGATATTCAACGATTCCCTTCACGTAATATAATGAATTCATGATGAGTTTTGTTTCCAATTCGCGTTGTGTAATACGTGGATCTGTATCCACTGGCGTATTAGAATTGTCATGTGGATCGTTCTCAACTTCCTTTTTAGCAGCATCCACATACTTCTTATCTGCCTTTTTCAACAATTTAGTAACCACTTCATGACGCACATCTTGTCGCAATCCAGAACGATTTGCTTTATTTGCATGATCGATATATTTCTGACCTTGTCGTCGCATGACGCGTGGATCAGTTTCCTTATGTGGCATCATCGATTTACCCGGATATTCCTTGATTTTGTATAAATCATCACGCAATGGTTTCATGAGGGAACCATCAATAAGGCGATCCAATACATCACTCGGAATATATTGATTGTCGCCTTCGGTTATTTTCATCAACTCATTGTCATGTTTTTTCAAGAATCGAAACAAACTGAAAATGTTCTCTTCTATTGAATAATCGGCATTTTGGCTCACCTTCTCGTATTCATAATCATCATTTAGAATACTTAATAACTTTTCATGATTGTCGACATTTGTATAGGTCTCCGAAAGTATAGTAAGCAATTGAGTACTGGGTATTTCTCTTACATTTTTTAGTTGATCGGCACTGGGGTTCATGTAATCAACAAATCCTTCACGAGTATCTACAATACTAAGTGAGAAAACAATGATTCCCATGAGAAAAAGTATAATTGTTAAATTAATTTTATTATTTGTCATATAAATACGTAATATTTTTTATTAGAAACAAATCTTTGTATATATAAAATGCCAACAATCAAAGTACCTAAAACACCTACCCCTGCGATTCTGGATAAAAAGGAACCCAGTGCAGCAGATGATCTATTAGAAAAGCAAATCAATCAACTTCAAACACTAAATAAATATTTTATTGACGGTGTGGAAGATAAACCCATCGGTAATCGCTATTTCGTCGACACAAAAAAAAAGGACAAAAATGGGAAAAAAGTATATAAATTGGTGGACAATATGAGATATGGTGTAAGCCCTGATGGCGCTATAGACATGAGTCAAACCGGTTTTCTAGCGCCTTATCAAGTCAAGGAAGGTGCTGCAAACAATTCGGTAGAAATTGACATTCTCGATCATTCTGGTAATGTGATAACAAAATCGGTGACATGGAGTGAATACAACTCTATTGCTTGTACTGCTTTTCCAGATAACTGTAAGAAGGTAAAAGGTATGGAAGAATGTGAAGTATGCAATATTGTGAATTCAAATGCACCCATTGATGATGTTTTAAATATCGATCAATCTCAAATAGATAAAATGGCCGCCGCTGCAGCCGAGTCGGAAATGGAAAGTGTTGAGAACGATGTCAATAATATATTGACCAAGAGCGATGAATCCTCGCAAGATGTATTTGATGTATTTACGGATGGATTCCAAAATTTCTACAATCGCTATAAACAACCCATCACCAATTTCACGCCGCAAACAAATGACACGTACATTGTATTGGAAGAAGAATCAATTGTTGGAAACAAAAAAGTGGTTATAGAAAAAGACATAATCACAACCTTGTGGCTAGGTAGCATCACTTTGTTGGGATTATTCATTGTAGCCAAACATATCTAAATAATAATTGAAATTATATTGAATTATTATTTCTTATAGTGCAACTCTTTTGTATATTTCCAAGGCAACTAAACCTCCTAACAACTGTGAGAAAATATATGGCATGAGTTCATTTGGCCCTATTTTACCAATGGAAGCCATTACTAGAGTAACTGCTGGATTAATGTGTCCACCAGAAACATTGGATGTTACTAAAATGACAAGCGCTAATGCAGCACCAATTGCAATAGGGTTACCTGTGGCTAATATTACGTATACGAAAACACCTGTTCCTAAAAATTCGGCTAAATACTTATTCATTATATAGTATTTAATCATATTTTATTCAACGTTTCACTCTCATGAGTGGAACATAAGAACCGTTTGATTGATCACCACCATTGGAAATATCGTTGTAATTTTTGTTATGTGCTGTTTGTTTCTTGAATTTCGTGTAATCAGACGAATCAGATACAAATTTCACATTTGTTGTGGAAGGTGGAATACCAGTTCCATCACACATTTGCATAATGGATCCGATAATACTACGTCTTCCTGGCTTGGAAGGCTGAACTTGGTTAGGACCTCCACACGAATAATCCTTACGAGCCAAATAATCACCTAAATTATTAGCGGCACGGAATGGACCAATCGCTCTTTCCTTACCCTTATAGTTTCCTTTAACATAAGCAGTATTCCAACTGTCACGAACCACTCTACGTGTCATAGCATCTTCGGATGATTTGTTTCCACTTAATGTTTGTTTTGCAGAAATACCCATTGGACCTCCTAATGTAGTCATTATTATATAATATATAATATTTTATTATATTGTCTATTAAATATATGAATGACAATATAACCGAATCCCCGACAAATAGTTATATTGATGACATTACATTACAACTCATATCAAATAAAACACAATATAATAAGTATTTGAGCATCAGCAATCCCGAACGAAACAATGAATTACAAGAATATCATGAAATCATAAAGAAGCATAAAAATGACATTGTTGGAATTTTGGATGATTATATAGATGATCCGAAAACCCAAATAAGCAGTGACATGAACAATGCATTGGAAAATTTCATCAAAGCATGCTTAAAACATTTCGAATTGAAAGAAGCAGAGAACAAGAACGCTTTTCATAAAAACGATGATTATAGTGACGATATGATGTTTGGTTCAATGGACAATACACCACCGAAAGATAACTTTCATAGTTTATGGGGTGAGAATGTGCGCAAAATATAATGTGAATCTAATGTATATCTCAAAATATCATGTACAAACAAAAGAAAAATGTAAGAACCAGAAAATACAAGCAGAAGAACTGTGCACCTAATGTGAAAAACAAAACGATTCATTCTAAAAGTTGCTACAGTCCGACTATGATCGAAAATTTGAAGTCGCTCTATAACAAACGGTATAGTGATAAAATCGTCGCGACTAAACCAAAGCAAATATGGAAGGAACTCAAAAATAGAATGAAAGACTGCGATTCCGAGAGTTGTTGGTTAAAGGAACTGGCTGAACCAAATGTATCCGCTCGAATCGAAAAACAAGCATTTGCACCTCGAAAACCAAGTTCGTGGTCAAAAAATCCTAATGAATGGCTGACAAATTTTGATATTAAGCATGTATTGCATCAATACGAAGATTTCAATAAAAATTTCGATTTTATCGGTCCAAGTTTCATCGATTTCAATGACAAAGAAAACGGTAATTGTGTGGATGAGGAAGTATGTAAATTCGATTTATCTGAGAAAATGAAAAATAAAATACACAAAATAGGTATTATTTTCAATCTTGATAAGCATTATATGTCCGGTTCTCACTGGGTGTCTTTATTCATAGATGTAAATGATCGTTTTATTTTCTATTTTGATAGTGCGGGGGATAAAATACCGAAGGAAATAAAGGCTTTGGTAGACAACATTCAAAACCAAGGTGAGAAATTGGGATTAAAATTGGACTTTCATGAAAATCATCCATTTGAGCATCAATATGGTAATACAGAATGTGGTATGTATTCGTTGTGTTTTATTATATCACTTCTCATAAACAAGGTCAACAATAAAGTGTTTAAATCAAAAGAAGAAAAGATTCATTTTTTCAAAAAAGTGAGAATAAGTGATAAAGAAATGGAAATATTGCGAAACAAATATTATAACTGATATATATATGATTGATTACGATGAACTTTTACGAAAATTCAAGGAAAGAGTGAGATTATTTATAGTACAAATCGAGATACAAAAGCAATATATCACTGGTATAGGTGAGGAACAAAAACTACGTGATGATAAATTGGACAATAATCAAAATATTACAATAAACAACGGAAACAACGGAAACGACAAAAGTAATGACATAGGAGACATTATTAAAGAAATCACCCAGAAATTTGATGTTTTAAAACTGTTGTTGAAAGAAATGTTGGAAAATGATTTGGATTCAGAGTCGCTGTTTCAAAAAGATCCATATACACCACTAAAAAAATTTGAGAAATTTATTGGATCAGACGGTGATAAATCTGAGAAAAATTTTAATTTCATAATTGATCTAATCGATAAAAAAGTAAAAAGTGATGAAAACACTTTTCAAATGGAAGATTTACCACATTTTAAAAAGCACAATGATAATTTCATGGCACGCAATAGAAAATTTGTCGGCAATATGAAATCTATTTTGGATTCTGTGAATCCAATGAGTGAAAATGAACTGAAATATGGTAAGTCTGTTCCTCACGACGCTTTGGTTGTATTTATGAAACATCCAGAAAATGAAAAAGTGATCAATAAGATTTTACCAATCAATGCTATGAATGAATTTAGCATGATGGACATTGTAAACGACAAAATATATGAAATAGAGACTGGTCTAGACTTTTTGGTGAATGAAGGTAAAGAAGGTAAAGAAGGTAAAGATTTTTTCGCTGATCTTTTCAGAAGCAAAAATGTAATTTCAAGTGACTATGATTATGTTACCGGTGAAGATGGTGACGACGGTGAAGATGCCGTTAAAATCCCAGGAAGATTGAAAACTCAAGTACTACATAAAGCATCTTTTCCAAAAGAGAAACAACGTCCATCAAAAGAAAAAGTTAAAGGTGATAATGCCGAATAATTATTTATGTTCAAAATCTAATAAATAGTTATTCTTACAAAGACATATATGTCAAAGTTTATAGATGTTTCCAATCAAAATATGTTGTGGAATACAATGCAGAAATTGGAATTGTTTAGAAACTCGTTCTCAGAAGAATACGAAAAGATGAGTTGGTTCAAAATCGCTATTTCCAACATTTACGAACGTAATAGAGAAGTCCATTTATCAGATGGAGACTTGCAAACTCTCAATCGAGAATCCATAAAGTATATGATTCAAATACTGAAAACTCCTGTTTCAACCACTCCTGTACTACAAAATAATAAATCCGACCCATATGAGGCATTGAAAGATGAATATGAATCCATGAAAAAACCAAAGGAACCACCGAACCGTCCGGAATTCAGTGAACAGATCGATGACACCACAATTGAAAATATAGGAGAACTCATTGAAAAACAAAGAAGTGATCGCGCTAGAGATCTAAGTGTTCATAATATCGACGCGGTCGAATTAAAGGACGCGGATTTGCACAACAACGCAATTCCAAAAAAATCGGTTTCATGGGGAGACGAAAGTCAAATATCTGCATTAAATGACCGAATTCAGAAACTCGAGACTCAATTAGCAGAAGTAATGGATATATTACATAAAAATGGCACATACAATCAATTCTCACTTTAATAGTAAAAAATTCGCCAATACTTGCTTATTCTTTTCCTCGTTTCTCATGGTGTTCTGATACGCATTGTATTGTTTTTGCTGAATGTTTGATTTATGTTGTTGATACTCTTGCTGAATCATTTGTTCGGATGCGCGTTTGTCAAGAGGATCGATTTGTGTACCGCGTACTTGCATCAATTGTTCAGGGGACGAGTAAACCTTTACATTTACAATATCCTTCTCACTCACTGCAAAAATAGTCTCATCTTTATGAACTTTCCGCAAATCGTCGAATTTCAATTTACTAAACGGATCGCTTTGTATATAAGAATCGTCGTCATCATCGTCATACAACTTCTCACCACCACCGTGCAAAGTCTGAACATTATTGTATTTCACAATACTATTTGATTTTGCTCTCATGTTTTCCATTGCTGTTGACATATTACCTTTCATCAATGAATCTTCATATACGGCGTTTTCATCAGTAAACCATTCGTTTTTTCCATTATCTTCTTTTTTAATCATATGTTTCTCAAAAAGTCCATTAAATTTTGCGTTGAAATCATTACTCTTCATATCGTTCAGAACATTTGACATTTGACCTTGCATTTGTTTCGATACATATGTCGGTTCATATTCACTGTTTGTAACCGGTTTGTTTTGTTTTATATTCTCTTCAAAAAAACCATAAAGAATTTCATAGGCTTTTTTATAGAAAATGAAATATTCAGAAGGCAATTTGGATTTGTCTGGATGTATCATCATAACCTTATTTTTCGCTCTCTTCATTTCTTTCAAAGTAAATTGTCGATCGTCTATTTCAAACAATTGCAATATATCTTGAAACGAATACATGGAAATGTCTAAATTGTGAGACATATGTTTATTTATGAAGAACATTAAATTTTTATTATATTTCGGTATAATTACTTAAATATTACAATCGATATTTTTTATAATGCCACCCGTTCGATTTACCTCCCTGGAGAATTATGCCAAATTATTCGATCAATTGGAAGTAAACCCAGGATATATTATTGTAAAATTCACCGCTGATTGGTGCAATCCATGTAAGAAGTCGGCACCCATTGTTGAAGCAGAATTGGAGGAATTATCTGAAAACGTTCATTATTATCAAATTGATATTGATGAAGAATTGGAATTGTATGGATTCTTGAAAACCAAAAAAATGGTTAATGGAATTCCTGCATTATTGGCTTGGAAAAAGGAAAATATCGACTTTATTCCAGACCATGTAGTTCTTGGTGCGGATGAACATGCAATTAAATCATTTTTCGAAAATATATTAAAAACATAATATGGTGATTAATTATAATGGAATCCGTGAAAGAATCCTACACCCAAATAATGAATTTTGTTTTATCATTGAATTTCACTAATATGGTTTATCAGTTTATTTCGCCATATAAATACTCATCATATGAGTCTGTTCAAGAATCATCGGATATTGAAAATCAAATTGAAAAGAGATCGGTTCAATTTGCAGTCGTTACTGGAAATATTTATGTCAATTCAATGGTTGCACTTATGAAATCAGTCAAGTACTTAGGTTTTACTGCTTATAACATGATTTTGGAGTATTACAAAGGACCTGATTCTGAAACATTTGTTAATGTTACTTTAGACGATAAAGAAGGTAAAGAAGGTAAAGAAGGTAAACAAGACTAAATAGAAAATTTAATATATATAGCCCATTGTGTTACTTGTTCATTATTATTTATTCAATAAATAATATTGATTAAGGCTGAGGTTGAGGATTCGAATTAGGCTGAGGCTGAGGTTGTGGTTGTTCTTCAGGATTCGAATTAGGCTGAGGTTGTGGTTGTTCTTCAGGATTCGAATTAGGCTGAGGCTGAGGTTGTTCTTCGGGATTCGAATTAGGTTGAGGCTGGGGCTGAGGTTGTTGATTAGGATCGGAATTAGGTTGTGGCTGCGGTTGTTCAATTGATTCACTTGGATCTATCGAGTCGACAGGCCTTTCAGTTTCCATACTTGAAGGTTCCGTAGAGACAGAAGGCTCTTCTATACTCTCGCTAGGTAAGGTCTCTTCTGACGGAGGACTCTCTTGTTGTGTTTCACCATCTGATGGTTCGGGATTTCCATCGCTTTTAGACACCATGATTCCTAAAACAGTTATTGTAAAAATAGATAACCCAATCGCTGGAAAAGGAATGCCGTTTATAGTGCTGTTCAATGAAGACTTAATACCTCTTAATCCATCACTAATTTGTTCGTTCATGTATGAGATGGTATCGCGAAAAGAATCTTCAATTCCTGACATATATTATACTGTTATATCAAAAAAATACAATAATTACTTATTGTACACTTATTTCATTTGCACCTTAGGTGGAACTGTGTATCCACTGTTTCGTACACGATTCAATGCGGAATTGCGCATATTTTTCTCATTTGTATTTGTAAAAGAATGTGGTTTTGCTGTATCGTTTATGGATCCTTTTGCGGACTGAACTCTTCTAGATTTGGCAATACTTGAAGCGTCCCTATTTGCTGTATTACCGTACCACTTCTTGACAGTAGGAGTAACTATTTTACTTGTCTTTGTATATTCATTACGATCCAAAGAAAAATCATTTTCATTGGAAGATGTAAGATCTTTTAAAGGCATGGATCTGTATGATTCCATGATTGCACGATCCGATGTTTTTGTAAAGTTCATTATATAATATATATTATATAATAAACACTTTTTATTTGACGGTAATAAATCCATCATTTGATTCTTCATCTTCTTCACCGAGTTCATCCATGGCATGTTTTCTTCTCCAATCATTCACTAACTCTCTAGGTAATTTCACTAAATGATGTCTTTCAAATGCTTCCGGAGTAGAATAGTAAAAAATGATCGGTTGATCACCTGTACCTATACATGGCATCTTTACTTTATAATAATGATTTTCGTCTCTCGATCCAACTTTGTCTGGTAAAATCGCTCCTGTATAAGGATCGCGAATGCGAGAATATGCATTACATGGACTTGTGTATGCTTCGATCTTCACTAGATTGTTACCAATCTTTCTTGAATAAGATACTTTTCCATTATGAATACGTAGTTTATGAACTTTTTCTGCTTCGTGTTCGTCATCTTCATATTCTTCATCTTCATTTCCATAATCATTAAAATGATTTGATGTATCTTCCGCTTCATCGGATATCATATTTGTGTCCACTGCATCTTGTAGAAGTTGTACGTCGTCTGCGCTCATAATATATAAGGGAAATAGAAATGTATCTACTTATCTATACTGTATACAGGTGTATTTTTTTATATTCATTTCAAGAAATAATTTGCATATACAAATCATTATACGTAAAAATAACATATAAAAAATAACAGGATTATAATATTATAATTCAATGGAGTCGCCAATTATACCAACACATGTACCAGAAAATTTCAAATCCACAATAGGAGATTTTATAAATGATCTTAGCACAACATTTCCTGAATATAGCGATAAATGGTCTTCATGGAAAGATTCGTCCGATGAAAAATACGAAGAATTGTTACAATATTGTGTCACCATATATCCAGAACGATTTTTTGACATTTTATACCAAAATAATGAAATTTTTGATGCGTCCGGTGAAATAAATGTTCATTTTTTACCAGGGGTGGATTTCAAGGTATTATACAATTGTCACGGCGTCAGTGAGAATACAAAACAAGTTATATGGAAATACTTGCAACTCATATTGTTCATTACAACGAGTTCGATTAAAGATCGCAATACGTTTGGTGAAACCGCCAATTTATTCGAAGGTATTGATGAAAGTGAACTTGAATCAAAGTTGAAATCCACAATGGACGATATTGGTGGTTTTTTCAAAAACATGGGATTGAACGACCCATCTGGCAATATTTTTGAAAACACTGCTCCAGATATGGATCCATCGAATAATCCATTGCCCGATATAGAAAATTTGCAAGATCATTTGAAATCCTTATTTGACGGAAAAATCGGGAAATTAGCAAAGGAATTAGCCGATGAATTGTCCGGAGATTTGTCGTCTTTAATGGGGGATATCGTAAATGAAGAGAGTGCCAAAAACATGGACACAAAGGACGTTTTCACTAAAATGATGAAAAATCCCAAGCAAATGATTGGTTTGATCAAAACCATTGGTGATAAAATTCAGAACAAAATGAAGAGTGGCGAAATTTCCAAAGAAGAACTCATGGGTGAAGCATCCGAACTGTTATCGAAAATGAAAGAAATGGGTGGTGTGGATGAATTTGGTGATGTTTTAAAGAATTTTGCTGGAAATATGGGTTTAGGAAAAAACGCCAAGATCAATAAAACTGCATTGAATTCTATGATGAACGCGGAAAAAATGAAGGAACGCATGAGACGTAAGATGGAGGCACGAAAGGAAGCGAATGCAAATTATACATTGGAAAAAACTGGAGATAAGAAGGTGTTCCGTTTGAATGACGAAGAGACTCAAGAAAGATCGATGAAATCAGATGAAGACATTCTTGCTTGGATTGGTGAAGAGGTTAATGAAGTAGATACGTCCAAAGTTCAAAAGAAGAAGAAGAAAAAGAAGAAATAGATAGAAAAAAAATGATCGAGTTATATATATATGAATATTTTCAAATATGTTAATGTGTATGTGTTTATAATCAGTTTCTTGTTTGGTTTGTTTGCTGTACATATGTTCACCCCTGATAATAAAACCGTAATCGTTTATCCCACACATGAAAACGTGGATTTGTTACAATTGCGTGACAGAACAGGCAACTGTTTCTCTATTCAAGAAAAGAATGTTTTATGTCCCGATAAAGGAGAATTAAGTTCCGTGCCAGTGCAATAATTATATTCGTAATATATATAATATATTATGAATTTTAAAAGGTTATTGAATACAAGTATGGGTGTGTTTTTCATTTCATTGTTATTGGGTTTGGGTTTGGCCGCTTTGTTCCAGAAAGTGTGCAATGACAAAAATTGTATTGTTTTTAACGGACCAATTATCAAGGATTTCGAAGGAAAAACCTATAAATATGACGGTAAATGCTATCAATATAGTGTTCAGATGGAAAAATGCAATAAGAATAAACAAGTGATTGACATTACGTCAAAAGAAGAATTCGTTGATAAACATGGTTTTATTTAAATTTGTATAATATATGTCTCATAATATTACACAAATTAGCGATTTGCCAGAAAATATAAAAATGCAAAGCAACGAAGTCCAAGAAACACCTTTTAGAGATGCCAATATACATTACCCACCGAAATCTATGTATGAACCCCAAAATATGGTCCAGCCTCCCAGTCAACAATTGCCTTCGCGTGATATTCCGATGAATAAAACGATCTATCAAGACCCCAGCGCTCAACCCAATTATGTTCCTACACCACCAGATAATACACGGGATTATTTAAGAGATTATGAAGAAGCATCCAGACAACATTTTGCGAAAAGAGAGGTTGTGAAAGAAAGAGAAAGCAAAGTGGATTTATTTTTCAGCGAAATACAGTTGCCTTTACTCATTGGTATTTTGTTTTTCATTTTTCAAATGCCCATGGTGGAGAGTTTTTTCATGCGAAATTTCTCATTTTTGTCGATCTATCATGACGATGGAAATATTAATTTTTACGGAATCATTGTGAAATCGATGATCTTTGGATCCGTATTCTACAGCATTCATAAGTCCATTGAATATTTGACAATTATTTAGGTACATAAAGACTATTTTGTGTATAAATACAATATGCAAATATTATCATTATTCTCAGTATTATTATCATTATGTGGATTTTCTTATGGTTATCGTGTAAATCGCCTTATCGGAAAAGGAACCCGTCCTACAAAACTATTTGCTGATAAAGTGCCACCCATGTGGAAATTAGTCAGCACACCACTGAAAGAACAAGCCCGTCAATGGTTTATTAAACGCGCGGCGTTAAAGGGAATTGATTGGAACAATATTACCGATTACTATAAATTACCCACGTCCATACATGAATTGGAGAAGTTAAAAGAAAAATTGGAAAATAAGCAAATTTTTTACCCCGAGTATTTTTTGCAAGCCTTTCATGGTTACGACGATGGAAATATGAACTGGCTCGCTGCGCAGGAAAACGAGGCCGCCGCGTTATCCATGAGTGCGAATTATTGGAAAGATGTATTGGCTATGGATTCCGAGCAGTGGGTTCGTCACAATGTCACCAAAAATGTGCGTAATTATTTACGACAAAATCAATTGGCTGATCCGGCGTTCATATTGGATGTCGGTTGTTCTGGTGGCATTTCCACGGAATACATTCAGAAGGGATTCCCTAACGCAACATATATTTATGGTCTCGATTTGAGTCCATATTTTGTGGCAGTGGGTGCTTTCCGGGCACAAAATGCCCATAAGGACATTCGTTATGTCCACGCAAACGCCGAAAGCACTTCCTTTCAGAACGCGAGTTTCCAATTAATCATTTGCAATTTCTTGTTTCATGAAGTTCCACAAGACGCTACTCAAGTAATTTTGCGCGAAATGTACCGTGTTTTAGACGATAATGGTGTAATCGCTATTGTCGATTTGGACCCCGAAACGCTGCGAAGTGATCAACTATTAAGTCAGTTCCGCAAATGGGCATTTGAAGTTACCGAGCCACATATTTATGGTTACTATGATTCTAACATGACGGCGGCTCTGGAGAAGAACGGATTTCAAAACGTTCGTCGAGTAAAAAATGATCCTATCAATGCAATTTGGTTTGGTTCCAAGAAGTCATAATTAGTAGACTTCTAACAAACCATCCATTATATAGAACATGAGTTCCATTGAACAATAAAATACAAAATATGTGATACAGATTATAAATAAAGTATAAAATGTTTTATTTATAGCATTTACGCGTCTGAGTAATAATATAAGATCAAGTAGACGATTGTCGAATCCATTGATTTGATTGAAGTCGTGCATATTTATGAATCCTTGATTTTCTTCATTTTGTTGACGAATGACGAAATCGAGTTGAGCGGTGGTAAGACACATTTTGTATGTGGAATATAATGCAATCATCTTTTGATTTTATTGGATTTCAATTTTTTCACGAAACAGTCCTTGTAGGGAGCACATGATGATTTCATAGTAAACCCCCGAGGTTTCCTACACTTTTTTCTTGAAAAACGACGGGGCAATTTGAATACCTTTTTATCCGATCTACGAGTACATTTTTTTGCCGATTTATTATGTATACAACAATTCATATATAATAAACATGGATTTTCTCACTTATTTATTTATGTTTCTTCGTTTTGTTTTTACCACCTTTTTTACTTGAACTACGACTACTTGAACTACGACTACTTGAACTACTATTTGTTTTATTATGTAATGGGTTTTTGGATACTGTTTCAACTGTTGCCTTATTTATTACTTCCTTTCCTAGACAATTTCCTTTTACCGTGTATCCTGTTGGTACATTATTCCAACCCTTTTCAATAAAATACTTAATTACTTTATCATATTTTTTAATTATTCCGCCCATATAATCGATATAGCCACATAATAATGTATATGGGGTATAATGGTCTCCACTTTTTAACTCTATCGTATTAGCCTTTGTGTCAAATTTGTTTTTTACTAATAATTTTATAATTTTTATATTTCCATAAAATGTTGCCATATGTAATGGTGTAAAATCCGTATATTTTCTATGAATTCTATGAACTAATTCATTAACTGGTGTTTTTTCAAACCCCGTAGAATAAAAAATAATATTTTCATATTTACCTTGGTGTGATTTTTCAAAATCCAATTGTATGAGAGAACCTTCCTTTTCGTACAGATCCTTATCTAATAAGTATTTTACCATACCATGATGATTCAATTTACATGCTACATGTAAACATGTTTCACCTCTTTCAGTTTTTTCAATACTTACTTTTTTTAAGAATTCTATTTTTTTTCTTTTATCAAAAAAATCATAAAAAAATTTAACTATATTCAAGTGATTTTGTTCACATGCCAAATAAAGGGGGGTGCATCCTGTTGTAGTTTTGCCATTTAATAAAAACTCTAACACCTTTTCTTTTAATTCAGGTTGTGATACTGCGAAACTATTCAACAAATTTTTTACTCTTATTAAATCACCTTTATAGCATGCATCATGAAATCTCGTAAAATCATTTTGTGAACTCGACATTATAATATATAAAAATATATAATATAATTTATTACGGTCTATTAAACTGGGCAATATTTTCAAATACACACTAAGTATATTTCTTCGTTTTGTTTTTGCGCTTGTTTTTGTTTCTTTTCGTTTTCTTTCCTCCACTTGAAGATCTGGATGAGGAACTTATATTTACTTTTCTCACTAATTCATAATCAAACTCTTCATCTTTTTTAACAAAGTATTGTTTTTATTTTTCGCTGTTTTGTTCTTTGTTTTATTAGTAGGCTTCGTTTTTGTCTTCTTTGATTTCGTAGTATTCTGCCATTTTCCATCACTGTACGCATACTTCAAAAACCACTCCTCATATTCACGTGTATTGGTCTTATTTTTCAACTCCTTATATTTCTGTACTTTCTCAGCACGAATACTTTCCAAGGTAGGTTGAGTTCCAATACAATGAATACTAAACCGTTTTAACAAACCCTTTTGCGCCAAACGGTTTTTCATTTCAACGTTAAATAAAAACATGGCCATGCATAGAATACGATCTTTCTCATGATAAGTCGCATTGGAAAAATAAAACGCCAAATAGAAATTCAACATAGTGTCAATCGTCGCGACATTTACAGTGACGTTATTCATGTGCAATTCATTGTAACTATGACAAGCAATGGGTTCATAAATTAGCGCCAAAATTTCATTGTCTACACGAATCTCAATATGTCGGGGGATGATCTCACTAATGCCATCATGTTCTATGCTTTTTATTTTCTTAAATCCCAATTCACGCAAACGTTCCATAATAATAGTGGCCAATACGTCGGGTTCTTCGCTAATCACGTCGAAATCCGGCGATTTCTTGAATTTCTCCCTAATATTTTTTTCCATATACTTGGAATATAGACGCGTTGCATATCCACCGAAAAAAATGGCTCCATGTGCAGTGAAAATGTCACGCAATGTAGTATATAATATTTCGGATTTATCGGAATTGTCTTCCATACTACGTAAGAAATCGACTTTATGGCAATCTTGTCTTTCCATGGGATAAAATTTATTCAAGAGTGTGATTCGTTTCAAAACCTTTTCCCAACGTGAAATATCACCCGCCGGTCTGGACAATTCGAGAAACATATTCATGCGTAAGAAATTGGCTGGTGCATATCGAATACCATTCACAATAATACATTCTTCATTTATGGATTTGAACAAATCGGCATGTAGAAACGTGATGTCTGCAATAGGAATGAAATTCACATACACTTTATATGTTCCATAATGCATACCGGCTTTAGCCTCGACTTCAGGAAATCCTTCGGCAACATAAATTTCTGCCAACTTCTTTGCCTTATCCAATGCATTTGGTGAATAGAAGTCATAGTCCGGGATTTCAATATCACGATTGTAAAACTGCGCTGATTTTGGTAATATATTGTTAATGGCAGTTCCACCATAACAAATACATTTTTCTTTGCGTATAAAGTCCTCTAAAATAGAAATCATTCTCTTAATTTCTTCATTTTGGGCCAAACCTTTGGTATGTTCCAATTCTGCAGCATCGACGGCATTACGAAGAATGGCCAATTCACATTCTTGAAATGTCATTTTATTGTCACATAATTCGGAATCAAATTTGGAATATTTCATTATATACTTTTGTGAGATATAATGAATTGAGACTATTATTGATTTAATCATAAAAAATCAGCCAAAGGTATAAACGATTTCATACCTGTTGAAAAGATTTCCTCATAAGCATTTAAATTTCCATCCTTAACATGGTAATGTGGACACAATATTTGACATCCATGTGTTCCTATTAAAAAGGTCGATTCTGGATTCGTGTCAAAGTCGAATATTCCAACGCTTATATCAGGATATACAATATTTACATTTGCAACATCTGTTTTTAGTACATTATTGGAATCTTTTGTAATTGCGTTTGCATTTATATTTTCGAAATACAATGCTGGATTGATTCTAATACTAGAAGTTCCCGTCTCAGCATTTACAATACTTTTCAAAGATGTATCTGTTTTATTGTAATCGGGTGCAGATCTCACATCTACCATAATAATTATCTTTCCCTTCAATGAACTTATCATGGTTTGTCCGTCTACCTTTGTCCCCTGCTGCAGCAGTCTACCTGAGAAATTCTCACTGATCAAAATACCTATTTTATCATAGATACCATTGTTCTTTATTCTCAAGTGAATAAATACTGGGTCGGTATGGTCGCTTGTAACTTTTTTGATCTTCTTCAAAACAGAACTCAATGGTATTTTGTTTCTACTGTCTAGATTTGTACCTGTACTATCTGTGGAATATCCGACATAAGGAATTCCATCGAATGAAAATACAGAAAAATCCAAAAAACGTACTCCACGTTCAAGTAAAAACTCCACCATGTCAACATTTACATATTTTCCAGTCAAAGCAGAATCCGCCGAACCTTTGATTACATATTGTTTAAGTTGCATAGTATCAGTATTTTCGAGTGGCGAAAGACTACTATTCTCACCATAACTATTCTTCAGATTATTAAATTCTTGACTTTGATCACTGGAAGTGCCATCATCTAGACCCTCCCTTAGTGATCGGAATATATTTTGTCTTTGTGAGAATAATCTATACAATATAAACAATGTTATAACAATGACCAATATAATCAATAATTTTTTGTAATACTTCATATTATAATATAAACAAATATAAATTATAAATATATATTATATCAACAATGGCAGGTGGATTACTAAATATAATTTCAGAAGGAAAAAACAATGTAATACTGACAGGAACACCCACAAAGACATTTTTCAAAGTTGCCTATTCTAAATACACAAATTTTGGATTACAAAAATTCAGACTGGATTACGACGGTCTCCGGGATTTGCGTCTCACCGAAGAATCCACATTCAAATTCAAAGTCAAACGTTATGCCGAACTTTTGATGGACACATATATTGTCGTAACTTTACCCAATATTTGGAGCCCCATCCACGACCCAAGTGTTGCAACTAATAATAAATGGGCTCCCTATGATTTCCGATGGATTCAAAATTTGGGAACACATATGATCAAAGAAATCAACATTACTTGTGGTAGCATGAATATTTGTAAGTATACTGGTGAATATTTGGCCTCCATGGTAGAAAGAGATTTCTCCAGTGAGAAAAAAGATTTATTCAACAAAATGACCGGAAATATAGCCGAATTAAATAATCCAGCGTTAGCATATGGCAGAGTGAATTCCTATCCATCGGCATATTATCAAGACAATGTCAATGGTGCCGAACCATCCATTCGAGGACGAACTCTCTACATACCCATCAATACATGGTTTACAATGAACTCGAAATGCGCATTTCCACTCATCAGTCTACAATATAATGAACTCGAAATTTCCGTGACTTTCCGACCTATACAAGATCTCTTCCAAGTCCGTGATGTCGAAGATTACGAAAATAAATTCCCATACGTGAGACCCGATTTTAATAATAATGCATACCAAATGTATCGTTTTCTACAAACACCGCCTTCCACAAACATAAGTAACCAGGACAATTATGAAAACAAAGTGCCTATATGGAATGCCGATATTCACCTATTAGCGACATATGCGTTTTTATCCAATGAAGAGTCCGAACTTTTTGCAGCCAAAGATCAAGTATATTTGATCAAAGATGTATTCACTTACAACTTTCAAAATGTCACAGGGTCCAAAAGGGTCAAATTATTGTCATCGAGTGGAATGGTGTCGTCATGGATGTTTTACTTGCAAAGGAGCGATGTGAATATGAGAAATGAATGGTCCAATTATACAAACTGGCCTTATAACAACCCACCACTGGACATCAGTGCTGCACCTAAAGATGGTGGTCCAGGAGAACAACAAGACGGAGAACCAACGGGTTATTTTATAACTGGTAAGTTTAGTGTGGAAAATCGCAAAGAGATTCTAGAAACAATGGGTGTGTTGCTGAACGGTGAATATCGCGAAAACGCCTTACCACGTGGTGTATTTGATTATGTGGAAAAATATGTTCGAACACAAGGATACGCACAAGAAGGAATCTATTGCTACAATTTCGGGCTGAATACATCACCTTTTGAATATCAACCATGTGGTGCAATCAATATGAGCAAATTTAAATCTGTTGAATTGGAGATAACCACTTATGTTCCGCAATTTGACGAGCAAAATTCCAGTTTTGATTTCATTTGTGATGATGATGGCAATATTATCGGTATAAATAAACAAAATTGGAGATTGTTCGAATATAATTATGATCTCACAGTATTTGAAGAGCGTTATAATGTTTTGAACTTCACCGGAGGAAATTGCGGATTGCTATACGCTAAATAAATACGATTATGTTCTTATAATATTATAAGGTGTTATTATAAAAACACGATGAATGAAACCTTATGGAGACACATACAAAAAGAGATACCATCGAGAAGTGTAGAATCTTTTGTAAATCCCACGCATATGGAAAATGTAAACAAAGACTCTGAATTGGATAGAATTTTAGAAAAAATGATGAAATTAAACAGTGAGAAAAAAGGTTTTACAAAACTTCCATTTTTAGAAAACATATATGATTCCAAACCAAAAGAGAATTTTGAAGACGGTAAGAAAACTGAGGAAACAGAGGAAAATCAAAAAGAAGGCTTTTTATCAAAGGATTTTGCAGACAAGGAATTAGAGAAACAATTGAAAAGTGTAGGACTTCTGGATGACCGTGGATTAAAAATAGGATCCACTACCTCGAAAGGAGATCGATGGTGTGCAACAAAGGGGGATAAAAGTATGACAAATATCAATGTCACCGAAATGGTGATGTTCTACATTGGTATGTTACCGCGATTCGCATTCATACCATTTTACCTGGGTGAATATGTGATCAAAAAATTGGTGATTATATTCACCAGTTTATTTGATAGAGATATAAGTGTGAAACACCAAAAAATGATTATAAACGAATTTTACAAATCCATTAATTTTTTCATAATCATCGCAATTACATACAATTGGTTCTTTCTTTTGTTCTATTACGAAGACGGCTATTATATTGATGTTCCATCCTATGATACAAATTTCTTAAATGACATCAGTAGTATAGTGCGATTTATTTTTGAATATTCTCTATTGCCGGTTACTTTCATGCACAAATTATTCGTATCTAGAAACGTGGGACCAACATTCTTCTATTCGATTTACAATATAACTGAAAAACCGTTATATCAATGGTGGATCTTATTCTTCATCGTATATCTATTTTTATACCCAATTGACCAAGGTGGGTGGTTCAAGAAATACATATTCAGTTGTGGTGAAGGAAAGGAAGTGGGCGACGGATTTACAATGATCATGTTATATATCAGTATTTTGAAGCCATTAGCACTTGTACGAGCCTTCATTGACTTATTCAATGTTACGCCACCCAAATCTGAAGACGAGGAACGTGAAGAAGAAAAATACAAAGATAGTTATTTATGGCACATATCTAATTTCTTGAAATGGGGTCTTCGGGTAGGAATTACATATACTCTATATCCTTTCACATTGTTTCTCATGTTTTTCTATTTTGTAACTCACTCTTTATTTAGCGTGAAATTGTACGAGGACAAAAATGCAGGATTCATGGAAATAATGATGAACATAGTTGCCTCATTGACTCCATCTACTCAACTTTCCCCCATTTACAAAAAGATGAACAATTTCATGAAAGGCAAAGAAGGCGAAGAAGGTGAAGGTGCTGAAGAAGGTATAGAGTCTAGTGATGAATCATCATGTAAACCGGATAAAAATAAGATTTCTCCATTTACAATGCAATTGATGAATGTATTTTTGTTGTTGGTTTTCTCAAGAGGCATTAGTGAGAATATGTATAATTTCTCAACTTTGGAAAACAGAGCATTGAAAGGAACACTGATATCTCTTTCTGGTTTATGTTTCTTTGTATTTGGTTTCACATTATACAATGAATCTAATAAGTCATTTGATGAAGATTATGAGGATTTCAGTGATCCATTGGGAACATTTTTTGATGCAGATGAAGAGATAGATGCATACACAGAACAGGAATTTATTGAAAAAGTATTGGATTCGAAAAATAATCCAGAAACCGTTAGTGATAAGGAACCCGAATCTAAAAAATAAACCAAAAAAAGTATATATCTAACAATGAGTTAAATATATAATTTAAAAATCTATAAGATTAATATCATTATGGGGAAAGGAAAGAAAAAAGACGTGAAAAAGAAAATATATCCACTGGTTTCTGTATGTACACCCACATACAATAGACGTCCTTTCATCCAAACTATGTTTGAATGTTTTCGAAATCAAACTTACCCGAGGAATCGCATCGAATGGATCATCGTGGACGATGGAACGGACAAAATCAAGGATTTGATCGACGAATCCAATATTCCAGAAATCAAATATTTCGCAGTAGATGAAAAACTTACTCTTGGCGCCAAACGAAATCTCATGCATACAAAGACCACCGGAAGTATCATTGTTTACATGGATGACGATGATTACTATCCACCTGAGCGCATTAGTCATGCAGTGGAAAAATTGCAATCAAATAAGCAAGCATTATGTGCCGGTTCCAGTGAACTCTATATTTATTTCAAACACATTCAGAAAATGTATCAATGTGGACCATATGGCCCAAATCACGCAACAGCAGGCACATTCGCGTTTCGAAAAGAACTTTTGTCAATCACAAAATACAACGAGAATGCATCTTTAGCAGAAGAAAAGGAATTCTTACATAACTATACAATACCATTTGTACAGTTGGATCCATTAAAAACAATACTCGTGTTTTCTCATGAACACAATACTTTTGACAAACGTAGAATGTTGGAAAATCCAAATCCGAAGTATACGAAAGTATCTGATAAAACCATTGAAATGTTTATCAAGTATACATCGGAGGAGAGCATTAAAAAATATTTCATGAAAGACATTGATGCAGCGTTAGAAAATTATAAACCAGGATCGCCCGAAATGAAACCCGATGTTCTCAAACAAATGAAGGAGATCGATGAAGAGAGAAAAGTAATGATGCAAAAAATGCGCGAACAGCAACAAAACTCACCTGAAAACATCAAAGTTAAATTACCGGGGCAATCAGAACCACAACCATTGACGCTTCCTATTGCAGTTCAAATTATAAACAATCAAATGAATGAAATTCAAAAATTTAAAGCAAGAATTGCTGAATTGGAGGCGTCATTGAGAGTAGATGTCAGCGCTATTCCTAATTGATTCCTTATTTTTTCTTATTTTTCAAAGTTCTAATCTTTCTCATTTTCTTTCCACCGGACATAATGCATGCACTAGGATTTTTCTTACAGTTCTTCCTTGTTTTCTTATTAGAAGATGAAGAAGATGGTTCAGAAGACGAAGGTTGCGAAGGCAATTGCTCAATTGGTTGAGGCTGAGGCTGAGGTTGAGGATTGGATGGCGTCGACGAAGGAGAATCGATCTTCAATTGATTTATCATGTATATACCATTTTCTTTTTCAAACTCGATTTTGTCGCTTTTAGTCATTTTAGTGTCCGCTAAAAAACCCTTTGTGTAGTGCACAATAATATCTTCGTACCTTTTTCGTGACTCATCTTTTAGCGATTCCAATTTTTCCTCACATATTTTTACCAATCGACTATTATTCTTTTTTACTGCATCAATAATATTGTCTTCGCCTTTCTTAATAGCACTTTGTGCGTTCAAAAGACTTTTAACCTTAGTTTCAGCCTTTGAAATATTTATAACATCTGGGAATCGATAACCCAATTTCCAATAATATGTAATAACACTCTCTATTGCACTTAGTTTGATATAATATGCATCAACCATGGTACTTATAGCCAAATCGTTCACTGCATCCAAAAGTGATTTACCACTGGCACTTTTGTTTCTGAAATTATAATGATGAATATTGTTGTTGCAAATCAAATCAACATATAGATAGTTTTTATTATTCGAATCCAAATAATGATTCACACATACGAAACCAAAAATTTCGGGTTTATGACTCGAATTCCCTTTTTGATGAATAATTAAGTATTCACAAGCATTTAAAGTTTGATATATGAAGTCAGGACCAATGGATCCTTTACATGGAGTGTCGTCTTCTAAAGGTCTGATAAATGATGTAAATATTGCGGCTTTATATTTCTTCATAACATCTCGGTCGTCATCTCTATGTAGTGTAAGAATATAGGACATTGTATTATATCATACAGTTACAAAAAAAACATACATATACAAATCTTTTTATTTTCGTTTTTATATGTTTTATTCAATATACGTATCAGAAATTAAGTCATAATTATATTCATTTAAATACCTCATTACTCGGAGCGGATGCCATGTTATTTCCATCAATTCTTGTACAAACGACTTACCTTTATTTTCATCAATCAAATTTATCTGTGATTTCATCGCATCTGTATCCAATATAAATATGGATGTGTTTGATGCCAATGCAGTCCAATTCCACACTAATTTACAGTCGTGTGATTTTACATATTCCTCATATAGTTCGATACCCACCGGATTTTCGCATAAATAGGAATAGTTTATTTTATCTGGATGCTTTCTCAAGAATTCTATTGCATTAGGATTGTGATTGAGATTAAACATATTCCAATCTATTTTATCAACATTTTCCAATAATAATTTTAATGCGTCGTTCGATGGATTTTGAGACATGGATTTCCAATGTATTTTATCCATATTTTTACGCATCAAATGTACTGCGTTCTCGTTAAAAGACATTTCTTCCCATTGTGAATCATCGACAATTTTATCCATATTTCGTTCTATAATATCCACCGCATATGGATTATTTATTAATATTTCGAAATCCAATAAATTTCGATCTCTTTGTTCGATCATTTCCAACAAATGAATTGCCCGAGGATTCCAGCATAAATTGCTGATTAGGTTCATATCACGCGTCTTCAAAATATTTACATTGGATTCAATGTAATCAACACCCTGTGGATTTAATGCAATTCCATATAGATCTACATCGTTTTCCCATTTACAATGTATATCGTAATATGCGCGAGGTGAATAACCGTCATAAATGTTTTCCTCTTCGCGGTAATCCACGCCATACAAATAGGACAAATATGTATAGTTTTCGGAGAATTTATTAAATAAATGTGCGGCCGCTGGATTCAATGAGAGTGAATATCCATCTACTTCGGTAATGTATTTTTCTAGTAAATCAATAGCCGCTGGGTTTGAAACAATTTCTTGTAATTTAATATTTCCAAGCATTTTCTCTTTTTCTAATTGCTGGATAGCACGTGGATTGTTGTAAAGTTTGGTCATGAACTCTCCTACATTATCACTATCCTCAAACTCCCTCATACTTGGTACCCAATCGCGTTTTTTAAACAAAGGACGAAATGACATTTTGATATTTTGATACTGTTTACTTGTTAGCATTATCTTGATTCAATTTTTTATTCTTTTCTTCTTGTTTTTTCATATCTTGTTCTTCTTGTCGAACTTCGGCAATCAATCTCGCAATAATATCATCACCCACTCTAGATGATACTATTTGTTTTTTTTTGCGTGGTCTACCACGTTTTCTTTTGTTCTCTAGAAGAGAGTCGACTATACTTATACGATCCATGATTTACCAACCAAAATGCAAAAAAAATATACTTCAATTTTTTATTCGTCATCCAATGAATATACAACAGCGTCCTTCTTGGTGACTTTATCCAAGAATCGGAAAATTCGTTTAATATCCAATTTACTCACATTAGTTCCTTCAAATAAAGGTTCTATTTGATCTAGTTTATCATCGGATTTTATACCAAAATACAATCGCAACTCTTGAAAGAAGCAGAACATGTCCTTTTTGTCCATATCCAACTCTTGACAAAGATTATAAACAAATAATTGATTGTTGTATTCGGTGGAATATTTCGTCAAAACTTTCGTGAATCGTATATCATTTGTTCTATTTTCGACATTCGATAAAGTGTCGTGATAAATTTTGGCAACATAATATGTTTTGATAAGAGAACTCATTTCATTGAATTGCCAAATCTGATTTTGAAATGTAATCCGATCGATATAGTCTGCATAGCAAATATTGTCCAACATTTTCAAATAATTGCCATATAAATCTTCCACATTGTTCAATTGTAGGTGATCAATCATATTTTCATGCAATAGCAATGCAACAACAGTGCGATTATTATCATTTATATAAAAGGAATGACTTTGTAATGGTTTGCGCTCACTAAAAAGTGTAGTTGTTATGTCTTTGGTATCTTCGTCGCTATTTTTATATTGCAACGTCCTTTTCAAATAACTCGATGTGATCTTTTCCGGGTCATGATCGTACAATTTTTTGATAAGATTCACTTTTCGCAAATCACCCTTGATAAAACGAACAATATCACAGTAATATTTACTTTTATTTGGAATCATTTCTTTGATCAAAGGCATTAATTGATTATTTGTGGGTGTCTTCAATTCAAATACATTACATACATTCATGATTTCTTTCACTTTCTTGTCCACAAAGTAACTACCCACACATATAATGGGATTTCTGGATGTACTCTCTAACATCTGTTTTTTAGTCTTCTTTTGACGAATTAATTTTACAAGAGCCGCGACTCCACCCTTATCGCCATTGTTCATACCATCGATTTCGTCCATCAAAATCGCGATTTTTCGTTTTTTCTTTTTCATCATATCCAACACATTGCAATTAGAGATGTTATTCGATGTGATTGAATCTATAAGGCTTTTGTTTCGCACATCACTGGCATCATATCTTATAATGTCATAATCCAAATCGCGCAATACGGATTCTACAAAACGCGTCTTTCCTGTTCCCGGCGCACCATACACATATATTCCCTTTTTGAAATGTATGTTTTTTATATTTTCATTGTAATTTTCGAGAATCGATTTCAACTCTTTTTCTATGTCTTTTCTATTCAATATTTCATTTAATTTTTCCCAATTGGGTTCAATAGATGGCATATATTATATTATGCAATCTATTTATATTTTGTCACGCTAACGAATTATTTGGCAAACGCACTGAAATCTGCTGTGATTGGCATGAATTTCGATGGTGGTTTTTGCTTCAATGTGCCATTGTAAGTATAAGGATCCGCGGGTCCTTTTGGAATTTGACCTGTGATTTGGGATCCATAGGTTCCAACAGACGATTGATTGTAACTTGGTGATCCATAGTAACCAGTTCTTCCATCGTTATTCAAATTTTTGGACATCTGGACGGCACCAGATCCGAGTCCTTTCACAAAATCGGCTGTTCCACCCACAGTGTCTTTTGCCAAGTCAACTGTTCCAGTCACAGTGTCCTTTGCCAAACCTACTGTTCCAGTCACAGTGTCCTTTGCCAAACCTGCCGCACCTGTTACAGTGTCTTTTGCCATACCTGCAGTGCCTACTGCTCCAGCAGCACCAAGCCCAACAACGTCTCTTGTGAGATTTACTGCTCCCGAACCTCCGGACTTCAATAAATCGCTGCCTGTATCCAATGTTTTACCATATGCATCACCAACTGGGTTACCATTGGACACCACACTTCCTCCCTTCTCGTCTTTTGTTCCGGATCCGCCGTTTCCGCCGCAATTTGTGCAACAACCTCCTTCTTTAGCACCTGGGCATGCTGGACAGGCAGGACATACTGGTGGGACCATTTGGGTTTTTAGCATGTAGTCTTCTGAAAAATGAACAGGCATGGAATCCGCTGTATTCCAGTACCAATACCATTTGTAATAATCATCCATACTCTCTGGTCCATTTCTTCCTTGTTGATATTCTTCCATTGAATCTGCTAGTGTATCGCGTAGTCTGTCGTAGTCAGAATCTTCGCCTTCACCTTCATCTTCATTTTCGTCTTCCAAATCAATGTCGTCTCCTTCACCTTCATCTTCACCTCCACTAAATGATCCTGCTGTTATTACTGAACTTCCATCAAAACGTTTTACATTCACCAAATCATATTGGTTATTTATATTTTTATGGAGTATAGCAATGACTGTTCTTAACTTCGATTCAGCACATAAGTACAAAACCAAATTATTACCTTCTTTATCTTCTACCATGAAAGAATTTTCGAAGTCAGACACATTGACGTTTCCAATTGTTTTTCTGGTGTTCAATTCACTAACGTCTCCACTGGTAAGTACTTTTGCCTCTGTATTTGTATTACCATAATTTCTTGGATAAATGGTAATGTTATGACTATTGTCAGTTAGTCCTTTGATATATAAATCTCCACTGTCTTGGTCAAAATAAACGTTTTGAGCAACGTGATATGTATCTCTGTCCAACTTTAATTCGGATTCGCCATTTGTAAATGTTATATGAGTTTTTGTTCCGGATGTGAAACTTTGATACTCTGTTCCTGTAGCATCCTTAGCCTCAGTGCTAATTTCACTTATCACCTCATCTATAATATCGCCTCCATTAACGGAGTAATATGAGTAGTGTATACCAGCGTCTACATCTGCAACATGGATGAAGGTATTGGTAGCATATGGAATCAGAAATAATTGACCAGAAGTATCTTGAGTCGAGTCAACTTGCCACGATCTATATGAATCAGTTAGATCACCGGAAATAGCCAGGTTTGAATCGGTCGGCATGCCTGATGTTACAATATTCAAACTGGCCTCTAAAACATTATTATTGCTGTCTGGCACACGACTATAGAGTAAATATTGATTATCGGTGTTATTGCCATTTTCAACATTTCTCAAAATATGCCCTGATGTGGGATAAAAATAAAAACCTTTTTTCAATTGAATTCCACTGACATCGGTAAATGCCAATTGTATTTTTTCTGAACTTGTAAATCCCTCAATAGTTGATTTGTAAGAAAAATACACAACCACCACGGCGATGAGAGCGATCAATATCAGTGCCCACAGTGGTACCGTTTTTGTAACTTTATTAAACAATCCTGGTATTATTTTTGAAAATGAGGACATAATGTAATTATATATACTATAAGTAAATAAAAATATATGGTATATATCTAAAATAATGCTAAAAACATTTCACGATGATAAAAACATGTTTGAAATAGGTGTCGATGAATGTGCACGAGGACCCATGTTTGGTCGACTGTATACCGCCGCTGTCGTTTTACCTAAACAAAATTTCGATTTCGCAAATATGAAAGACAGTAAAAAAATCAAATCAAGAACAAAAATGCGCGAAATCTCCGATTATATCAAATCCAATGCGATTGCCTGGTCTATACAATACATCGAAGCAAAAGAAATCGACGAAATCAATATCCGTCAATCTGTCCTCAAATCCATGCGTTCTTCCTTGTTCAATGTGGTCAAACAACTCCAAATATCAAAAAATGAAATCGAATCCCAAATAATCGCAATTGTCGATGGAAACGATTTCCCTGCATATACTTTGACGGTAAACGATGAGTCTGTATTGTTGCCACATATTTGCGTTGAGAAAGCCGATAATACTTATTGTTTTGTAGCAGCGGCATCCATTTTGGCTAAATGTGCGCACGATGAATACATTGTCAATCTGTGCAACAAATATCCCCTTCTACAAACACGTTATGCTCTATGTGACAATGTGGGATACGGAACCAAAAAACATATGGAGGGTATTCAAAAATACGGGATAACACAATGGCATCGGGCTACATATGGATGTTGTAAAACAGCGACTAAATATGTTGTGGAAAACCAAGAATCTGAAACATCCGATATATAGATTCCAAGGACACGCTCCTAAATTGAGTCGTCTTATCCATCGTAGAATAACCGATGACAAGATGATCGTCTTTACAAACAAATCCCAATGTATATTCCACTTTCTCTTTTTCAAAAGTGAAAAACGGCGTATATCGTGTAACGTTATAAGTATTTTTATCCAGTGCAATCAAACAGTGGTAATAATACCGACGATCTTCGTATGATACAATGTGACCTATAAACCATATTTCATCATTCACCGTGACACCATTTGTCGAGCCCCTTAAATATTTGAATACATTCATATTGGGTCCTTGATAAGTTTGAACAAAGTGATTGTCCACGATGTTTCCAATTGTCAATGGATACCACCCATAAATACATTTCATGTCTCCCTTACCGTCTTCGAATAAAACCCAATTTTTCTGAATGGGATTGTCACTATGGTCACATGACAACAGTTGTGAATTCGTAATATATGAATCTTCGACTATACCATGCTCAATGCAGAATTTATTTTCGAAGCCCCTATTTGCATTGAAATAGAGTTTATCTTTATGTGAAAACAAACGCACGTCTTCCAAACCCACATATCGGTTGTCATGCTCCTTATTGTATTGGAGAACGTGTTGATTCCCTTCAACCATTTCGATATTGGATAGGTCGAGACAATTGTATTTAGTCAAAACGTTTATTGTTTCAATGAAGTCACCATTGTTATAACCACCATTGTCGTCAATGTAATAGTTTACAAACCGTGTATTAAGGATGAGTTCATTTTTGTGAAACACCAATGAAGGAGTGGATGAATTGAAGCCGTCTTCTACTTTAGGTAAATCTATTTTCAGATTTGTGCCTCCAATGGTAGTGGAGTAGAATTTATAATTACTGAGAATGTTGCGAAACATCCAGTCATCCAAATGCAAATACGAAAATAAATTCATACAACATTTAACTATATTGTAATTGTAGTGATTCACATAATACGATATAATGGACAATTCATAATCCAATTTGTATTCATACACGTCTTTTTCTACAAATAAAAAATCCAAGGATTGAATGGTCCCACGTCGCAAATCGGCAACATGAAACAATTCATATGCCAATTGATTTTGTCCCTGTTGTCGATAATAAGAAATGATTCTGTATAGGTTTTCAATGCGCTGGGGATGAATTTCGAAGGCTTTGTACCACCAGAAAAGGGCTTGTGCCATATTGCCCATTTCTTCATAACACATTCCAATGCGATAATGTGATTGCCAGATTTCCTCAAACCATCCCCCAATTTGTATCCTTTTTTCGTAGAATTTGATTGCTTGTGTGGGTTGACCACTGTCTTTGTAACTGTTTGCCAAATAAAATGTATAGCGATCATTATTTGGATTGGATTCCAATGCCTTACTAAGTAACTCGATGTCACGCAAAAATTTGTTTGTCTTAGATCCACCGTCTCCAACATCATTTATGAAAATATCCTTTGGATCACCACAACCATAAGTAACGTTACTGGGCAATTGTACATACTCATGTGTGACGCCCCAATAAGAAACATCCGGTGAATTTTTCACAATTCTCACATTCTTGTAATGGTGATATTGGTTTCCTTGGAAAATATAGTGTGCCATGTGGTTTGGTAATTCGGCCTTGAATTTTTGTATATTAAAATTTGGTGTTATATTTAAAATCATGTCTGCATCAAGTAATAGAATGTAATCAGTATCCATATTGTCACATGCTCTCAATGCGAAATTACGATTGTGCTCGAAATTCACGAAGTCCTCGTGTACTACTTTTCCTGGTATATTTTTTTTTAAGAAATACTCTTTGATTACTTCTATTGTATTGTCCGTGCTGCCAGTATCGCATATACAATAACAATCGATCAAAGCAGATACACTGTCAAAAAGTCGTGTAATAATCGCACTTTCATTCTTCACGATCATATTTAGACACAACCTCGTCATTTTTATAAAAAATAATAAATATATTTATATTATATTTTACATTATATATAATGTCCACAACCAGATTTTATGATGACGATGCAAGAGTAAAAAAAAAACTAGATGAAAGTCTTCGAGTCGGAATGTATCATATGGATGTTCCGGGAAATGGAATGAAACCCACATTTATGGAAGATCCACAAATAAGATTACAAAAGTGGGGGGCAAATATGAGAACAAATACTATTCAAATCGACGAAGATTTACGTGGATTGAATAGGAAGGTTACTCGAGACATAAAACAATATGATAAGGAAGCAGCCTATTCAGCATCCATTGGATATGAATCCGCATCACCCATTATAGATGAATCACGAGCAACACTTCCAGCATGGACTTTTAGAGATAAAGAATGTGATCGTTGGGATTATAGCAATCACGATTCACAACAATACATTCAAATGCCATTTGAGAAAAACGAATCATCGCGAATTACTGTGAAAGATCAATATAAAAATAACATAAAATAAATGAGCAAATGAAAAAAATGAGAAAATGAAATGTATCACATGTTAAAATAATATAATATTATATAGTAATATAATATTATGGAATTAGCGATACCATTAGTTGCCGCAGGAGGGTTATATGTTGCATCGCGACAAAAAGAAAATTTCGAAGATTCAAAATTGCCCAATATGAATTTACATGATAGAAATTATCCATCAAGTATAGACAATAAAGAGGAAGATTACACTTCCCAATTATCCGCTGTAAATAAATATGATGGAACAAATGCATATACCGACAAGTATTTCAACAACAAACTAAACAGGGATAAAATAGAGTCCTATTCATCGATGGGTGCCAAAAACAATTCCGGTCAAAAATTCGTTTCATTGTCTGGCGAAGAAGTGAATAAGGATTATTTTGCCCATAACAATATGGTGCCATTTTTCGGGGGTAACTTGAAATCAAAAAACATTGACGCGACATCAAATGAAGCGACTTTGGATAATTATGTAGGTTCAGGTTCTACATATATGAATAAAAAAGAGCAAGCGCCATTATTTAATCCTGGAGAAAATTATCAATACGCTCATGGTGCGCCAAACACTACGGATTTCATGAGATCTCGTGTAAATCCTAGCAATCGCATGGCAAATGTCAAGCCATTTGAGGAAAAACGTGTTGCACCTGGTTTAGGACTAGGCTACACATCAGAGGGCGCTGGAGGATTTAACGCTGGTCTTATGGAACGTGAAAAATGGAATGCGAAAACTGTAGACGAGTTACGTGTTTTGACAAATCCTAGAGCAGGAGGTGTATCTGCATTGGGTTACGAGGGTCCAGCAAACAGTCATATTAAGTCTATGGCAAAGCAAGGACGTCAAGAGAAAAATAGACCCGAGCGTGATTTCGAGATGACTCAGGACCGTCTTTTTACCACCATGGGTTACGAAACAAAACCTGCACAACGCGCCGAGCATGTGGAGAGATATGTGTCACGTCCAGATACTGCACAAAGTTACAGTGGAAATGCTGGATATGGCAATTCCTCTATTTATGTAGATGGAGAGCACGAGGAGTCTCATAGACAAACATTGGAATCCTATCCTATTGGAGTCGCTGACGCAAATGGACGAAATATGGCCAGGGACGACGATTATGGGATACAGTCAAACTTTCTATATCCCAACAATAGATCTGTGGCACAAAATGACGGATATTTTGGCGCGTTTGGTAGTGCGATTGGCGCGGCTATTTCGCCTTTGATTGATGTTTTGAAGCCATCACGTAAAGAAAATACTGTGGAAGCCATGAGACCATATCAAAATCCTGGGGCTAGAGTGGCAAATTCATACATTTTTGATCCAAAGGATGTTCCAAACCCCACAATAAGAGAGACCACCGAAAACAAACTTCATTTTAATGTGAATATGAATAATGCAGGTCGCGGCGCTTACACTGTGACAGAGAGCCAACCTGTTCATAATGCTAGAACAAAACAAGGTGATTTCCTTTATACCGGAAATTCCTCTGCTAATACTGGAACACAGTCCACTCGTTCTTATGACGCAGAGTACAATCAACGCAATAATGACATAAAGTCCAGCACAATAGATGGTCGTTTAGTCCAAGGAAACATGAGTTTGTATCAAGGCAACATCAACCAAAGACATAACAATAAGGATCGCGACCTTGTTAACAAGAGACCTATTGCAAAAGAGGGAACAAAAGCATCCCCTTCAATCGGTCAACTGGGTAGAACCAATCAAAGTCAACCCATCTTTCAGAATATCCATACAGAGCGTAATGATGGAAATTTGATGAATGTATTACAGCAAAACCCATACGTCATTCCATACATGGGAAACAAAAAATAGAAAATAAATAAATAAGAAATATTGTATTATTTATTTATGTGTATTTGTTGATGATCGCACTAGGAACCAATGTGTCTTGTAAAGATTCCAATTTTTTATAACATTTATTGATTGTGACTTCGCTCACACCACATATAGTTTTTACGTCTTGTTTACTGATATTCAAGCAACATATTTTTGATATGAAATATATGATTCCTGCTGCAATTGAATTAGGCGCATTGTCATTGATAATTTTATCCTTTTCAACTATTTTGCAAATGAAACTTGCAAAATTTGTCAATTCATTGTTAATATTCAGTTTACTACAAAAGCGTTGTATAAAGTCAATTGGTTTAGTAGATATCAAATTACTCTGCTGTGAAGGAATCAAATTCCTTTCGATATTATTGAGAATATTGATCGACATGGAACATCCAGTTGTAGCGCTTGTCTTATCTAAATGAAATATTTCCGCGATTTCATGTGCCGTTCTAGGGCATTCATTTAGTCGACAACTTATGTATATCGACGCCGCTTTAATGCCGTCTCGATTCAAACCACGAAACATTTTTTGTTCACTTATTTCTTTATGGATAATCATAGCATGATCTATGAATATTTTAGGTATACCTGAATTATGAGCCATATTTGTTATAAATTGGAATTCTGAATACAATGATTTTTCTCTATGAGGCATCGATTGCCAAGATGTCCACTTTCCTATCTTCTTCATTTCGAACGATGATTTTTGCTGACACAATACTTTGCAACCAAAAGACGACTCCACTAAAAGTGGGTTTATGGGATTTCCACATCGTGTGGGATCACTAGTATTTTTATCGTCGTTTCCATAGTATCTCCATTCTGGAGAATAATCCAATGTATTGGAATATATAACACTACATTCAGGATTGGAACATGTGGGGAATCCATTGGCCGCCACCATCAGTATAGACTGACATATATAGCAAATATCACATTCATTCAAATCCGCACTGCTCGGTACAATGTTTTCGATCTTGTCTATATTTTCGTCAAATGCGTCCCATAATTTCGCTTTTTCTCGCTTTGAAATAGTACTCTTATTCTTTTTTGTTTTTTGATAACACGATGATTTTGTGGCAAATCCTTGCATATAATCTTATATTCAATGATAATAATAGTTTTGAATTTAAACGAATCAATTTTTTAATTCTATATAGTATATAAATGGCAACCATTGATGATAAAGAATTGACCGAAGCAATTAAAGATAAGATAGGTGGTAGTGAAATGAACATTTTTATTGAAGAAACTATTGCAACCAAAACGTGTGAGATGTTCGAAAAATTAAAAACAAATGGAAAGTTAGGCGAGTCTATATTAGGTGGAATCATTCTTCTGGCAAATAATGCAATAAAAACGCACAATTTGGGTGGTGACACAAAGGGTGGGAAGAGAAGAACGCGTAAATTGAATAGATTATAGGCGGTTGTGTATTCTACAATGTGTCGGATTTTGACAAGGTTTTCCATCTTTTTTAATGAAACCGCATATGTAATAATAAGTCCCATCGCCTATTTGTTTTTTATTTATTCTCCAACATCGACTGGCATGGTCAAAATCGAATGTTAATTCGAAATCACCAATTTTACTTGTTTGTGTAGTTGTATCGATATCTATGACCGACGATTCAAATTCCTTAACCAATTCATTTTGACATTTGTTTTGATTGCGAGTATTTACCATATTACTGTAGTATTCAACGTTTTATTTTATACCTTTTTTTGTAAAAAATAAATTCAATTTTTTTCTAAAACCCCGGTTCATCTGTAAATATATTGGATGCTTTCATAGACGAAGCCGCCGCAGTTGCGTCCTGTTCAAATATATTGCCTATTTTTTCGTCAAACTGAAAATACACAAGCAATGTAATGAAGGAACATCCAAATGCAAATACACTGTCCCGAATCAGTATTTTCAATGGCTTCTGTTTCTTCTCAATATATTGAGACTCTGCCAATTTCACTAAAAAGAATAAAAAACATATTATGAATGCCAATAACAATACTTTTTCCATTATATTTATTCATTGAATAAATATTATGTTTTTTAAACGCATATGATGGTTTATGCCAAGACTTCGATGTCGTCTAAAACTAAGTTATCTCCAGAAAATGGTGTATTAACTTTGTCAATTTCAAGTATGTCCAAGTCACCTAAACTGATAGAATCAGTATGGATTTTTATTTTGTCTTCTTCATCTTCTTCTTCCTCTAATTTTCGTTGAATTGCGCGCGATTGACTGATTTCTTCTAATGTATCAAGGTCCTTTGGTGCCTCTATATTTTGAACACTACCAGTTGTTGCATCTTGTACAGCATCATAATCATTAAATGATAATTTCGTTACCACTGGATTTGTATCTTCATCTACAATAGAAGGAACTACAGGAGGTTTTTCTTCGATTACATCTTCTTTTGGTGTATCAATATCTATTTTTCCTGTATCTGTTTTCTCTTCTATTTTCTCTTCTGGTTGATCTACTTCTTCTATAATCACCTCTTCTTCTTGTTCTTCGGTTTCATCCATGTACGCTCGGATGATTTGCTCGGTAGGAATGCTGTCTCTGATAGTTGCCATAATACATTCTTGTACAATCATTTCAAATTCGCGGTTATTTTTCTGTATTTGTAAAGGACTGATGTTTTTTTCAAATAAATAGATGTTTCTATACACCTTTCTAGCAGTGTTGATATAAACCTTATGTACAAAAGAATCCAAATCAGGTATAGAAATATCGATTTTTTTCTGTTTATTACCTACACGCACACTGGTAATTACCTTTAATTGAATGATATGTACGCATGTGATTAAATCCTCTAAATATGTACAACCACTTCTTTCGACTAAACGTTTACATTCTTCTTCGATAATGACATTATTCCATGTTGGAATACGAGACAATAAATTTTGCATGGTCATCAAGTATTTCTCATTTTCCCCCGTTTCATCGCACAATTTATATGCTTCATTGTAAATCGACCGAATTCCTTCTTGAACCAAAGGGCAAAAAATACTCACTAAACGACTGCACCATTCGTTGCGTGCTTCATGTAAATTGCTTAACACGAAATCATCCATAAGACTTCTTATTGTATATAATATTAATTATACATACAATAAACGCGGCGACTCACTGCATATGGACATACGATGGAATCTCATCAATATTCATTACATTTACCTCACTTTCAACTAAATTATCTATCGCAAAATTATTGAAATAATCGTATTTCAATTGATTTTCGGGAGTATGGTTGTGAACTGTTCTAGCAATCATTTTATATAATTTGAAATTCGGATATCTTTCCGAACCACTGCTTTTATACAATACATTCAAGTCGTTGTCATCCAAACACCATCTATTTATAGTTTTTTGAAACTCAGTCATTTCCGACTCCTCCTCGTTGTCTAGGATAAAATCATAAATCGAACAACCCAAACGACAAAGATCAAAACTCATATTGGGCTCTATGACTGGTTTTTTGTCATTATAAAAAGGTTCGCAATTATACTGGGTTGCTGCATCTCCACCTGGAGCGAAACTGTCGCTGCAATATATCTTGTTTTTGAATTTATATATGGCTCTACCAAAATCAATTAATTTAAATATTCTTCCATATGTTGGTACCTTGTACACGATCTTGTTATATTGATAATATATGAATTCTTGATCTGTATTCACATACATGATATTATTTGTATGTAGATCATTGTGTGTAAATTTGAATGCTTTTTGTAAGCAGAGTAAGATCATTACTATTTGCATCAACGCAGAGCATGACTCTTCTTCTGAAATATTCTGATTTTCCAGTAATGAGTCGAATGTACCGTCGCACTTCTCCAAACAAATCATTTGTACTGGAAACTCTTTGATATATGCAAATAATTCTATGTCTAATGAAATCTCTGAATTACTGTCAGATTCTTCATCGGATTCACTTTCTTCATCGCTCGTTTCTTCGACATTACTGTCAGAATCATCCGATTGGGAAACATCAATATCAACGGACTCATCACATTGTCCGAATTCTTCGTGTAACTCTACATTGCTTAAATCATCGATTTTCACATCGTCTTCGGATTTTTCACATCCACTTAGTGGTTCATCGTTTTCTATATTTTCACACTCCAAGATTTCATTGATATCCAAAATTTCATTTATTTCGATACATTGTTTGTTAGAACGTGAGTCGTTCATGTCAATCATCTTATTGATCACATCGATTTTTGATATTTTCCATTCTTTATTCAACTTTTGTGTGAAGACCTCAGAATCACATAAATATTCATAGTCATCTGTTACATTGATTTTTGCTTGGTCTTGAATACAAAGATACGATCCATAGAAATCAATGCAATTGACAAAGTTATGATGGTTCAATATGATACTGGACAAAAAACTGAAAAAACAATCAACATTGGATGAATTATTGATGGATTCTATTTTGGAGGTATTGTTACTAGTCAAGTTAGGTAAAGTCTTTAATGTTTCATCTTCGAAATCATATTTACCAACCATATAATGAAGAGGATTCAACATCGGTGAATATTTAATGAATATGTTTCTATTGATTATAGAATTATCTTCTGAATTTCTCACATTTTCCAAGTCAATCATCTTATATTTATGGTTCAAACAAATCGAATTGTAATTTGTATCATCCATATTGAAAAATACTTTGTATAAAGGTTGATAATACTGGAATTTCTTTATTTCAAAAGGATTGTAATCGATTTCTATATCGTCACTGTCTGGTTCAAATTGCGACTTCATTTTATTCAAATCAATAGACTCTATCATTTGGAAATTTAATGAGAATTTAGGAATTTCTCTATTCATAATGATTTATGATATAATCATCTGAAACATTTAAATACTCTAAAACAAACACAATAAATGAGAGTCTTCGTTAATATATAAATTTTATAAATCTATTGGAAGACTATATGACTCTCGAATTAAAAAAATTTAATATGCGTGATATTACTTTCAAGCCGGATGAGAACAAAGGACCGGTTATTGTTCTTATCGGACGTCGTGACACAGGTAAATCGTTTTTAGTCAGAGATCTCCTTTATTATCACCAAGACATTCCCATTGGAACTGTTATATCTGGTACTGAAGCAGGTAATGGATTCTACAAAGAACATGTGCCTAAATTGTTTATTCACGACGAATACAATACCGTATTAATAGAAAACATTTTGCGTAGACAGAAAACTGTATTGAAGCAGATAAAGAAGGAAATAGAAACATATAAAAGAACTTCGATCGACCCCCGTGCATTTGTAATCATGGACGATTGCTTATATGATCAAAGTTGGACACGTGATAAAATGATGCGTTTGCTTTTCATGAATGGACGTCATTGGAAAATCATGCTGATAATTACAATGCAATATCCTTTGGGTATTCCACCTAATTTACGTACAAATATTGATTATGTATTCATATTGAGAGAACCCTATTTGACAAATCGAAAGCGTATTTGGGAGAATTATGCGTCGATGTTTCCTACTTTGGAGAGTTTTTGTGCCGTCATGGATTCTACTACTGAGAATTATGAATGTTTGGTTATAAATAACAATGCAAAATCAAACAAGTTGACAGATCAAATATTTTGGTACCGAGCAGACAGTCATGGTTCGTTTAGACTTGGTTCGAAGGAATTTTGGGAAATAAGTAAAAATATTGGTTCAGACGATGAGGATGAAGCATATGATCCGAATAATCATAAGAAAAAGAACAAAGGAGCAAATATAAATGTAAAAAAAACTTGGTAACTCATTTGGTTCAGAACATACGCGTTCATTATCCAGGACACACCACGAGGAGGCGAGTTATATTATGTCCCAATGCCCGTCGGCAACCCAGAAATCACTTCATATAACCTGACACTTAAGTCCTCAGTTATAATTCATTTTTTCAGTTAAATATTAGGGGGGTAACCTAATACCACTACGCTAGGATTTTTTAAGCGCTATTCAGGATAAGTTTTGCTATCTATGACACGGCTTTCGAAAGAGTCACATCCGTCCTCTCCTACTGACCTCCTCCTTGTCACAAAATAGTATGAGCAATCATATTTAACAGGGCGTAACCTTTTTAAATACACCATACTATTTGAACTCCTAGGCACCACCACGGGTGTTAATTCACCTCCGCCTTCGGATCGTAGGATGTCTTGTGTTTATTTAGAACTTTCCCCTGTCTAAACTGGCCCAACACACACCCTTCCATTCCCTGAACTTTTAACCACATTACAGGTGGGAAATAACATCAGTGAGACCTCTTAGACTCTATACAATGAATAGACGAGTATCTACACAAGCCAAGTATCACAACTCCAGGTACAGTATAGAAACTCTTCCCTTCATCATATATGAAACACCGCTATTTTTTGTCATTTTATACATATTCTTTTTTATGTAAAATATGATTCAATTTTTTTTCATTTTATACATATTCTTTTTTATGTAAAATATGATTCAATTTTTTGTCATTTTATACATATTCTTTTTTATGTAAAATATGATTCAATTTTTTTTCATTTTATACATATTCTTTTTTATGTAAAAAATGATTCAATTTTTTTTCATTTTTAATATAATTTTTTATTAT
>Ga0257110_1000016_pt1 | contig 97100 bp, 86 predicted proteins | sample LP_taG_7_FD_190184 | JGI IMG/M metagenome (GOLD analysis project Ga0257110, IMG submission 190184) | Marine microbial communities from Northeast Subartic Pacific Ocean, Canada - LP_J_2015_P26_10m | ecosystem: Environmental > Aquatic > Marine > Oceanic | place: Canada: Northeast Subartic Pacific...
GGGAAGGCTCCCGGCCCAGATCCTTTAAGAAATGCTCTTACAAGTATCAAGAAGACCCTTGATGGAGCTATTAAAAATGGACAGAAGAAACTTAGACCTATTGAAGCATATGATATAGTAATGTATGCCGCCGATGCTGTAATTAGTGGTGGTGTTCGTCGTAGTGCTACAATTTGTCTTTTTTCCGCTGATGACGAAGAAATGTCTAAAGCTAAAACTGGATCATGGTTTACTGATAATCCACAACGTGGAAGATCAAATAATTCTGCTTTACTACTTCGCAACGAAACGACCAAGGAACAGTTTTCTGAACTAATGCAATCCGTAAAAGAGTTTGGAGAGCCGGGATTTGTTTGGTCTGATTCTACAGAACTCATTGTCAATCCATGTGTAGAGATTGGCATGTGGCCCGTAGATGAACAGACAGGTAAAACTGGATGGCAAGCTTGCAATCTGTCTACTATTAACTGCTCCAAAGTAACAACCAAAAAAGAATTTTATGAAGCTTGCGCTTCTGCCGCAATTATTGGTACACTGCAAGCTGGATTTGCTAGCTTTCCCTACCTTGGTGAAGTCTCGGAAAGAATTATTAGCCGTGAGGCTTTATTGGGAGTGTCAATGACGGGTATCATGGAACAACATGAAATTTGCCTTGATCCCGAAGTGCAAAAAAGGGGTGCGGAAATAGTTAAAGAAACAAATAAAAAATTATCTGCACTAATTGGTGTTAATCAAGCAGCTCGTACAACATGTGTCAAACCAGAAGGTACATCAAGCTGTATTCTTGGAACATCTTCTGGGATTCACCCCCATCATGCAAAGCGATATATTCGTAGAGTCCAAGCAAATAAAATGGAACCAATCTATCAATATTTTAGAAAAATAAATCCTAGAGCTTGTGAGGAGTCCGTGTGGTCTAATAATGACTCTGATGACGTTGTAGCTTTCTGCGTAGAAGTTCCAGACGGAGCAAAGATTAAGAATCAAGTTGACGCAATTGCACTTCTTGAGTATGTAAAAAGCACACAGCGTAACTGGGTTATGAGTGGCACTAATCCAAAACAATGTACTCAACCTTGGCTAACACACAATGTATCTAATACTATTAATGTAAAGCCAGAGGAGTGGGATGCTGTTACAAGTTTTATTTATAAACACCGTAAACATTTTTGCGGGGTTTCTTTGTTGCCGATTGCTGGAGATAAAGACTATGCACAAGCTCCATTTACAACCGTGTATTTACCTAGTGAGCAGATACAACACTATGGAGATGCTGCAATGTTTGTTAGCGGACTGATAGAAGTCGGACTCTCACTATACGAAGACAATCTATGGGCTGCTTGTGATAGCCTATTGGGCGTTGGTAAAAAAATAAAGGGGACAGATAAAAAAACTTACCTAGAAAGATGTCAAAAATTCTCTGATAAGTATATGGATGGAGATTTAAAACAATTAACATATTGTATGAAGGATGTCTACAATTGGCACGAGTGGTTGGACATTAAACGTGAATATAAAGATATTGATTATACAAATGTAATTGAAGAACAAAACAATGTAAATCCAGTTCAAGAAGTGGCTTGTGCTGGTGGTAAGTGCGAAATAATTTAGGAGGAATAATAATGATGGGATTTGTATCTTACAAGTTATTAACCGAAACGTCACAGATGCCGTTCAAATCACATACGTCAGATGCTGGATTCGATTTGATTGCCGACGAAAACGTTTGGGTATTTGGAAGAGAACGACAAACAATTAAAACCGGTATATCATTTGATATGCCTGACAATATGGCCGGATTAATTTGGCCCAGATCTGGGCTAGCAGTTAAAAAGGGCATAGACGTTTTAGCTGGGGTTATAGATTCTGGCTATAGGGGAGAGATCATGGTTTGTTTATACAATACTTCTGATGTAGATGTAGAAATAAAACGTGGGGATAGAATCGCGCAGATTATATTCCAAGAGGTTCCTGCTATCTCTTTAATGTTAAGAGAGGAATTGGAGACTTCGCAACGAGGGAGTAATGGTTTTGGCAGCACAGGCACATAATAATAGAAAAAAGCGTCAAGAAAAAAAAGCATTTAAACCAAACGTACTGGAGGCTAAGACTGAAAACCAAAAAAATTATATTAGATCTATTGTAGAAAACGATGTTGTTTTTTGCACAGGTCCATCTGGCAGTGGTAAATCTTTCATAGCAGCTGGAATCGCAGCACAAAAATTACTTAAAGATGAAATAGATACTATCATTGTTACCAGACCTTTAGTTTGTACGGGTCGAGACCTTGGGTCTTTGCCGGGAGAGCTAAATGATAAAATCAAACCATATCTACAGCCTATGGAAGAAAACTTACGTTACTTTTTAGGTAGAGATAAATTTGGTATGTATTTTAATCAACGTAGGATTAGATTTGAACCATTAGAAACGATGCGTGGATCTACATTCCATGATTCATACATGATATTAGACGAGGCCCAAAACTGTACGCTGGAACAAATTAAAATGTTTGTAACACGTATGGGTAAACATTCTAAATCATTAATTAATGGTGATAATAAACAAACGGACATATACAGGAACAGTGGTTTAGACTTTTGTATTGAAAGATTATCTAAAGTAGAGGGTGTCGGAATCTCAAAATTAGAGTATCATGATATACAAAGAAATGGTATAATTGGAGCTGTGCTTTACGCATTAGAATCATGAACGAAGATGAAAAGACAAAGCTTATACGTCTTTGTCAGGAAAAAATAGAAGACCAAAAAAAACACGAAGCTACCGTTGGCTATAGTGAAGACTATACTGACGGTAGAATCGTGGGTCAGGCTGCACTTGCAAGGCGTATATTATTGATATTAAATAAAAATTGGTATTAACTCTGACTAATCAAGCTAAGTTACGGGGTTCTTACGCAAAGTCAGTGGAGCTGCAAAACCCCTAATACAAAGGAAGAAATATGTTATATGATTATGGTTGTACGGAATGCGGGGAGACTCTGAAGGACGTAAAACAGTCTATTCATGACGAACCTCTAAAAAAATGTCCAAGTTGTGGCAAAAACTCTCTTGAGAGGGTAATATATGGTGGGCTGGGATCTTTCATGAAAGACTCAAGTACAATTGGTGGGAAAGCCGATAACAACTGGTCTAAGATGGGAAGTTACCAAAAATCAGAAATTGAAGCTAAAAGCAAAGCTAAAGTTGAAGCTAACGACAAAAAAGATCTTAGAAAACAATTGAATAATATGACATCAGAACAACGAACAAACTATATTATGAGAGGTGATAAATGAGAATTACATTTTACGACAAGAAGGGCGTACAAACTACTGATGAAGATAAAGCTTTTGCAAAAGAAATATCAGGATCAGAACAAAATAAATATTATATTCTAACTTGTAATAACTACCCTTATGATCCACAGGGTCCAGATAGCAATAGAGAAAGAAATCTATCTCTAACACTTAGGTCTACAAATCATATTGCTTTTATTGCTTACACTAAATATTTGAACACTAGAAATTCAGTACACTATACGATGACCACAAGGAGTTTTTTAAATGGCTAAGTTAAAAAAAGGACCATTGAGTAAAGCAGAATCTTATTACATAGATGGACATTATAAAGATGTAACCGCAGCAGACATTGCAACAGACTTAAACAGAACAATTACATCTGTGGAAAATTATATTAAGAAAACACACGTAAAACAAAAACCTGTAACTGGAACAGTAGCTGGCGATCATTTTGAGCATCACAAGGGAACAACTGTCATGACAGAGAATGCATCTACAATGGCAGACGCAAAAAAGAAAGTTGTCACACCTAGCCATACGAAATGTATAACTAAAATAAAATGAAACCTATCATTGGAAAAGATGCTTTTTTAGAAAAGTACAGAAGCTTATCTACTTATGAGAGACGCAGTGTTTGGATTCTGTTATTCCCAACAGGAGGTCCAACAATGTATATTCAAAAATTTAAGGATTGGCCTGAAATTATTAAATACATAAAAGAGCAAAATTTGAGATTAGATAAAATTGGCTTGCAATACAAAACCAATACGATAGAATACTCCGTAAAGCAATCTGATGGCGTATATATTAGTCAGACCGTCAGAGGTAATATGGGTGGAGAAACAATTGAATGTTTTAGTCTGGGCTTTGCAAAAGATGGAATAGTATATAGAACATTGTATAGTACTCCAGATTTGACTCCAGACATGCAGTTAGAAGATAACATTGACGAAGTACTTCAGGAAGCGTTGTTAGTCTATGACAAAGAAAAGAACATCGAAGAGCAAATATAAAAGAATCACTTGCGAAGGTTATTGTACTTTTGAAGATTACGTTGCAGAGTGGTTGATTATCCGTTGGACCGATGCTTTTAAAATGGATAAACCACCAAATGAATTTTGGAATATTCCCGGTAAGTATCAAGAGATGTACCAGAGGAATATGAAGGCTGCTAAATCTCTTCAGAAAAAGCATGAACCTGCACTAATTTTTGCAGCTATCAGATCAGATCATTTTAAGAGTATATATCATTTAGGCTTAAAGTGTTATGGACCTAGAGGATGGAAATATAATCCGCTTGCAATAGAAGCGGTAAAGAGGTATGATAAAGAGTTCAAGCAGTTATTAAAAGCGTCTGACATAGCAGAAGAACAGAAGAATAAACCGGTTGAACAAAAAGAAACAAAACCATTACAATCAAGAAAACAAAAATATTCAAATAAGAAAACTTCTATAAACAAATTGAGGGATCTATGAGCAAAGTTAAGAAAAGAAAAGTATCTACCAAATTTGACACAGATGTTGTAACTAACTCTGTGGTTAGTAAATACGGTGACGTTGTTAGCACTGGCACAGAAGTATTAGAAACAATTAATCAGTTAGAAGTTGTTGGCGTATCTCCAGCATTAGATATTGCACTTGGAGGTGGATTGAGGGAAGGCTCTGTAGTTGTAATGACAGGCGATCCTAAGTCTGGAAAAACTACAACAGCACTACACTTTGCTGCTAAGTGTCAAGCAAAAGGCAAGCGCGTAATCTACCTTAACACTGAGGGTAGGCTTTCCAAACAAAACTTTGACGGTATTAAAGGTTTAGATCCTGAGAATATTCTGATTGTACAATCTACTGACGATAAGATTTTGTCAGCAGAACAATTCTTAAACATTACTGAGTATTATATTAATAATGATCCGGGTTGTTTGATCATTGCAGACTCATTATCTAACATGGTTCCTTCTGTAGAACTAGATGGTGAAGTACGCACAGGCGTTCGCAACGCCCTGCCTCGATTACTATCTATGTTCTTTAAGCGGATTAGTGGTTCTCTTATGAAGAACAAAACAATTCTTATCGCGGTGACTCACAATATTGCAAACACTGGTGGATCGCCATACGCACCATCAAAGATGGCAGACTGTGGTAATATGCTACAGTATCAAGCTGGAACGAATATGGTTATTACTCATCGTGGTCGCTGGCAAGTTCCAAAAGATACTGGTCCACATGTGGGACAAATTGCTAATTGGAATATTAAAACATCTTGCGCTGGCGGTACTCCAAATAGTACAGCAGAGAGTTGGATTCGTTATGGTATTGGTTTAGACGAAGTACAAGAAGTGGTACAGATTGCATGTGAGTTTAGGTTAGTAAAAACAGCAGGAGCATGGTATACAATTCAGTGCGCTGTGGACAACTTGGAAGATCCAGTAATACAGAAAATTTTAAAGGATAACGAAGTATCTGATAAAGAAGAAGACATTGAGAGATTTTTTAAGTTCCAAGGCTCTAATAACCTATCACAGTTCTTAAATGATAATACAGAGATTGCAGAGTTTATTTACAGTAAAATCAAAGAGTTATTCTAATCTATCGCTGATAAAGCCAAGTTTTTGAGGGTTCTTGGGCGAGGCGATTGGGGTATCAAAACCCTCAAACATTAATGTGATTCTAACATACATTACGTGAGGTCACGGGGTATAATACAGTATTGATAAGGACACATTGTGTGTCTAATCCTACCTACCTTTTTATTGAAAAAGAGATTAAAATGTTCACAAAACTCACCAATTTCTTCCGTTCTACAAAACGCAAAGCCTTCACATTAATCGAGCTACTTGTTGTTATTGCCATTATTGGCGTACTTGTTGGACTATTGCTACCTGCCGTACAGCAAGCTAGAGAAGCTGCTAGAAGAATTTCTTGTTCTAATAATCTAAAACAACAAGGTCTTGCTATGCACAGCAGTTTGGACTCACAGCGATACTTCCCCGCTGCTTCTTGGACTGTTGATTCTGCTGGATCGTCGCCAACTGGAAATCGTTCTGGTACAGAGCATAGTTGGAGAGCGTTTGTTTTGGGACAAATGGAACAAAGGGCGATAGCAGACCAATATGATTTTACTAAAAATTGGTGGGAGCAAAATGCTACAGTATTATCTGCAAATTTAAATGTCTTTAAGTGTCCATCTGCTATGCCTCCCGCTGGTGGTTATGCTAGTGTGGATGGGCCTAGTAGAGATGATGACAGTGCTGCTATTAGCATGAACCCTAATAATCTTGGATATACAGATTATGAGACATTCACGGGAGTCAAGAGCAAAGTATTCCCTGCTACTTCTGATATCTATGCAGCAAAAGATAGAAACGAAGGGTGTCTAATTAAAGACGCTGTAACTAGAGATGCTCACATTAGAGATGGATTTTCTAATACTATGTTGATTATTGAATGTGGAAGTAGACCTGACACTTATAAGGCTGATACTAATAATGGTGGAACTCCTACTGGTGTTACTAATCAGTGTATTGGCTGGGCTGATAGTGTTGGGCCATTTAAGTTAGACGGTATGGATAGTAATGGAGATAAGTGTAAAAATTGTGCTGGTAATATTCCTTTTGGAGTTACTAATAATGGTGAAGCGTTTAGTTTTCATCCCGGCATTATGAATGCTTGTTATGCTGACGGTTCCGTTAGAACTATTAATCAGAATGTAGATTTAAGAATTTTCGCTGGTGCTATTACCCGTGCTGGTGGAGAAGTAGGAACCATTGACTAAGCCTCTAAGCAAAGAGTATTTATTGAGCAGAGGTGTTTGTTGTGGTAGTGGGTGTAAGAACTGCCCCTACGTGCCTAAAAACACTAGGGGTAGTAAGGAAATTAAAAAATGAACATTGCAATCATAGCTTTAAACTGCTATAATACACTAGCCAACAAAGCCAAGTTAAGGGGTTCTTGAGCGAGGTTAGTGGTAGAACAAAACTCCCAACACAAAGGACGTTATGAAAATTGTAGAAGTTATAGCTGTAGCTTATAAGAATATAGAACAAGTGAGATGTTTCATATATATGATGCAGTCTCAAACGGCAAACAATTGGAAGTTGAGAATAATTCATGATGGAGACGGCGAGCCGTATGAGAATATGCTATCGGTTGTTAATAAAATAAAAGACGAAAGAGTTTTCATATCTTCGACAAACGAATGGAAAGGTAATGCTGGACATGCCTCTAGAGATTATGCTCTTAAACATCCTATTTTTGATTCACATTATACAGTATTAACTAATAGTGATAATTATTATGTTCCAACATGGATCAGTGAAATAAATAAACGAGAAGAAGATTTTATATATTGGGACTGCATACATAATCATATCAATGTAAACTTTGACAGAAAAGTTCCTTATGGCCTATTGAATGTTAAGCTAGAAGGTGGATGCATAGATATGGGGTGCGTTGCAATAAAAACAAGTATAGCACGAAAAATTGGCTTTAATTCTAGAAGATACTTAAGAGCTGATTGGGATTATTTTGAAGAGTGTTTACAGGACTGTACGAGTAAACACAAAATACCACAAATTTTATTTGTACATAATTAAATGAATATAATTGATATTCTTGAAATTGCCACTGGCGTATTACTCGCCAAACTCATAGTAGGATTATTGAATGAAAGTTATTGGTATAAATGGGAGAGAATACGCTTGGAATTTAACAAGCTATTCAGTAGACGCAAACGACAAGCGGAAAAGATCAAAGTTCCACGTTCGCGCAAGAAATCTCTTGAAGACTATCTTCCATAGTTATAGAATATTAGAAGAAGTAAAGTTACCGGGAAGTACCCCTTCACACAGAAAAGGTGTATTGTACCTAGATTTTTACATTCCACAGATTATGTTAGCTATAGAAGTTCATGGTCAACAACACTATAAGTATACGCCATTCTTTCATAAGAATAAAGCAGACTTTGCTATTGCAAAAGCTAAAGATGAAGATAAAATAGAGTGGTGTGAATTGAACAAAATTGATATAGTAGTATTGAGGTACTCAGATACAGATGAGCAATGGAGAGAACAAATTGAAAACGGCGAGTGAGCAGTTGGCTGACTTGAAAGCTATGGTTGACGACTTTTTAAACGCTAGCAATGCTAGGTTCAACAAGAAGTTTAGGGAGGATTGGCATAGATGTGCTAATGCTGGCAAAGATACTATAAGCACTCTCACTAAAGACGAGCTATTCACTTGGGCTTATGAATTGTACAGTTTCTCTACACATCTACAAGATGAATTAAATATGCAGAAGATTGCTCTAAATTGGTGTAACGACAAGCTAAATAAAATGGTTGCAAAAAACCACGATCAATTCAGTAAGTATACTAAATATGAGGAACGAAGACCACTTATAATTGTAAATGATGAATACGCAGCAACAGTAGATCATTACCGTGAGATTGCAGAGTCAAGAGTTCAAGCCCTTGATGGCAAGATTTATGAATTAAAACGTAAAGCAGATATTCTAATGGAAAAGGGGAAGCGATCATGAGCATGGATGAGTTTATAAAAACGTTGACAGAAGAACAAAAGAAGGCTTTATTGAAAGCATTATCTGGAGGTAGTTTTGATCCAGAGGTTCCAAACAAGCCTTTTACTACACACCCTCCTTTTATAGATAGACTTCAGCACGAAGAACCAATTTCAGAAGCTGTTGATGGAGATTTTACTATGCATAAGAAAACTGAATTAAGTAAACAAAAGAGAAGAGAGAAAGTTAAAGCATCTGATAATACTTGGACTGATACTGGAGAGCATAGAGATGTCGAAACTCCAGATACAGCTAGAACACCTAGAAACAGACCTACTCCAAAAAAGAAAACAGTCAGATGTCATATTTGCTCTAAAGACTTTACAATTAACGCAAGTCTTTTGTATGGAGAATACTACCGATGTGATAGGTGTACAGGCTAATGTCAGATAAACTCAGTGATATTGGTGCAGAACGAGCTGTGCTTGCAGGGTTGTTGCAGCACGGAGTCGATGGATATGTAGCTATTTCAGATATAGTATCTCATGAAACATTTATAAATACCAATAATCAAATTATATATAAGTGTCTTGTTAGAATTATAGAACAGGGACAGAGTATAGATATGCCATCCATTCTAGCTTCCGCTGAAGCGTTGGGTGTGTTGGACAGTATTAATACTAAACAAGAGCTTTCATATATAAAGACGTTATTTAATTTTCCAGTAAATCAAGATAATATTCTACCGTTCGCTGCTCAGATTAAGAAGTTTGAATTTGCTCGTAAGATACAAAGACTTACAACTAAGATTCACAAAGATGTAGAGGATATAAATGGAACAGAAAGCATTGATAAAATCATTTCAATTCTTGAAAACCCTGTTACAGATTTTTTACGAGAAGACGACGGTGGAGAACACCCAGAACAAATTGGATCAGACGTACAAGAGTATGTTGATTTCCTCGCAGAAAATAAATGCGATATTATTGGCATACCAACTGGATTCTCAAAATATGACGAAGCCATTGGTGGTGGTCTTAGACGAAAATGCGTTGATCTTGTTTCTGCAAGACCCAAAGTTGGTAAGTCAGTATTCGCTGACAATGTGGCCCTTAATGTTTCTAGATTAGACGTACCAGTTCTAGTATTAGATACTGAGATGTCTAAAGAAGATCATCTGAATAGATTAATTGCTAATATAAGCAGCGTCCCAATTAACGAAGTAGCAACTGGTAAATTCTCAGAGGATGCTAACAAATCGCAGAAAGTACAAGAAGCGGTCGATGAATTATCTAAAATACCATATAGTTACGTAAGCGTTGCCGGTAAGCCATTTGAACAGATTCTTAATGTTATCAAGAGGTGGATCGTTCAAGAAGTTAAGACAGACGAATCTGGTAAAACAAATGATTGTGTAGTCATCTATGATTATCTGAAGTTAATGTCATCTGAATCTATCAACAACAATATGCAAGAATACCAAGCGTTAGGATTCCAAATTACCTCTCTTCATAATTTATGCGTTAAGCTAGACATACCATGTTTATCGTTCGTGCAATTAAATAGAGATGGAATCACCAAAGAAAGCACAGACGCTGTAAGTGGTTCTGACCGTTTGATATGGCTATGTACATCTTTTACTATCTTCAAAGCTAAATCCCCAGAAGAACTGGCAGAAGATGGGCCTAATGCTGGTAATAGGAAATTAGTCCCGATTGTGTCTAGACACGGTGGAGGGCTAGACGATGGAGATTATATCAACATGAATATGTTAGGATCTCATGCGAAATTAGTAGAACTACAAACTAGAAATGAATTTAAAAATAATCCCGTAGGCGATACTGGTCTTATTGATAGCACCAAAATAAAGAATGTAGCAGATGAATTTAAAACAAGTCAAGAAGAAACTGAACAGTGACCCAGAACTAGTATTCAAAAGATTGAATATAGAGTACGAGGTCTTTAACGGTAATATATATTGTAGATGCCCTATACATGAAGGGAGTGATAATCCTAGAGCGTTATCATTTTCTCTAGATAAAGGAATATGGAGATGTTGGACTAGAGGATGTCAAGAAGAACACAGTAATGATATATTTGGTTTTATAACCGCTACCTTATCTCAGATGCATGGAGAAGATATAACTTTTAAACAAACTTTAGCATGGGTTTGCGAGATATTAGGAATAAAGCATGTAACCAGAGATGACACCCCCAAACAATTAGATATAGTAGAAGATGAATTCTCAGATCTAGTAAAATTTATAAACAAAAAACCACAAGACTACCAAGATATTCCAATAGAGTGTAAGTGTAAAGCGGAGATCCCATCAGAATATTTTGTTGGAAGAAGATTTAATAAAGCAACAATGAAGTATTTTGACATAGGAGATTGCGATGAAAACGGACCAATGAAAGATAGAGCAATTATACCTATTCATAACGACACTGGAGATAGTATTGTTGGCATTATTGGCAGAGCCACTAAGCATTACAGAACACCCAAGTTTTTATTTTATCCAACAGGATTTAACAAGCGTCACTATTTTTACAATTACCACAGATCATTAAAAAGAGCCAAGGAAACTTCGTGCATGTTTATTACAGAAGGTCAAGGAGATGTCTGGAAACTATACGAGTCAGGAGTAAAAAATGCGGTGAGCGTCTTTGGCAAAACAATATCAGATGAACAGATAAGTAAACTACTAAAAACTCCCGTAACTAAGATAGTTGTGCTTATGGACAGCGATCAAGCAGGAAGGGAAGCACGATTGGAAATATACAGAAAACTCAATAGAATTTACAAGTTAATTTTTCCTAAAGTATCAGGTAAGGACATTGGAGATATGACTAAAAAGCAAGTACAAGAAAACATACTAAGCTCTCTGGAGGGATTATACTAATGAAGATTATTGGAATATCAGGAAAGAAACAATCTGGTAAAAATACTTTTGCAAATTATGTCAACGGATCAATACTACAGAAGTACGGACTAGTAGATGATTTTTCTATTAATAAAGAAGGCCAACTACAAGTTAAAACAGAGGACGCTCATGGTAAAAAAGATTGGGGAATCCTAGACATAACTAGAAAAGATGACGAGTTTTGCTCATATGCAAAAGATAATATTTGGCCTTTCGTGAAGGTCTATCATTTTGCAGATTACCTTAAAAAGATCTCTATAGACTTGTTTGATCTCACGCCGCAACAGGTCTATGGATCGGACGCAGACAAAAATACTCTAACTCCATACAGTCAGCACGGATGGAGGAAGCACAAGACAACGACACTACCTCCCATGAGTGCTAGAGAATTTTTGCAATATCTAGGAACTGACGTTATGAGAGAAATTAAAGACACCATTTGGGTTGATTATACTATTAAGCTAATACAACAAGAACAGCCAGCATTAGCATTGATTCCAGATGTGAGATTTCCTAATGAAGTTAATGCAATACATAAAGCTGGAGGATATGTACTTAGGTTAGACAGGGAAGTTTATTCAAGCACACATCATTGCGAGACAGCGCTAGATAATGATAATTTCTGCTGGGAAGATTTTGATGATGTACTTCGCAATCATAAGCTTTCTGTAAAAGAATTCTGTAATAAAATCGAAGAACTCAACAAAGTCTGGAGCGTATAATGCTTGTTACATATATTAGATCATCTAGTTATAACAATTGGCGGTATTGTGAGATGCAATACTTTATTACTTACGTCTTGGGTTATCAAAGCCTTAGTGGGAAAAAAGCAGTGCAAGGAACAATAGTCCACAAAGTATTAGAAGTACTAGCTAGCTTAAAAAAATACGAACAAGATAAGCCAAAAGTAAAGTTCTTAAAAGTAGATGATGATGCTATAGGTAAATTCAAATGTAAAAAAACAGAATTTTCATCTGAAGACCTAATAAATGACTTGCTAGACAAGAGTTTTGAGTCATATTCTACACAAGAAGATCACCACGATTGGTACGGTAAAGATAGAGAAGAATGCAGGAAATGGACTTGGCAAGCCTTGCACTGGAATGAGGGACAATTCGACCCACGCAATAGAAACATTGTAGCACCAGAGCCACATTTTGACATACCCATTGAGGAAGATTGGGCTAAGTTTAAGTATACCTTGCCAGATGGTAAAGAAATAGAAGGACAACTAGCCATTAAGGGAACAATTGACCTTGTAACTCAGACAGATGATGATACAATAGAGGTTGTAGATTGGAAAACAGGAAAAAGAATTGATTGGGCTACTGGAGAAGAGAAGACATACGAAAAACTATGCTCTGATCCACAGTTATTACTGTATTATTATGCTATATCTAAGTTGTTTTCAAATTATAAGCAAGCTATAATGACTATATTTTACATCAAAGATGGCGGTCCATTTTCTATGTGTTTTGATAAGAGTGACCACGATAGGTTCTTAGGAATGCTCAAGGATCGCTTTCAAGAAATACAACAAAATGTGACCCCAAAGCCCGTTTCTGCCTCTAGAAAAGACTTCAGATGCACTAAATTGTGCCATTATTACAAGAACAATTGGCCCGGAACCAACCAAAATATGTGTATGTATATAGAGAAGCACTTAAAAACTAATGGAATAGAAAAAACTGTTCAAGACTGCACCAGAGAAGGTTTTGACATAGGATTTTACGAGGCTCCCGGTTAACATGAGAAAGATTTTAACCATAGGAATGGCGACGTATGATGACTATGATGGTGTATTTTTCACCATACAGTCACTTAGAATGAATCATGACATATGTAACACTGATGCTGTTGAGTTTGTTGTGATAGACACCAATCCGCAGGGAGGGCATGGTAAAGAAGTAAACAAATTTATTACTACAGCTTTGGGACATAAGGGTCGATACATACCAAAGGAAACAGGACAAATAAGTTCCTTTAATAAGTACGATATAGCAGACTACGCAGAGGGTAAGTATGTATTAATTATAGACTGCCATGTATTAATACAACAAAATGGAATAGACGCACTATTAGATTATTACTTAGAGAATAAAAACTGTAAAGACTTAGTACAAGGCCCATTATTATATGATGATTTATACAATGTCTCAACTCATTTCGATCCAGTGTGGCGAGGCGATATGTATGGGATATGGGCTACAGACAGAACAGCATACGAACAAGGAGAACCTTTCGAGATACCTATGAATGGTATGGGCTTATGCTCTTTTGAGAAGAGGAATTGGCCCGGAATATCAAAACACTTTAAAGGATTTGGAGCAGAAGAAGGATATATCGCAGAAAAATTTAAAGTAAATGGAGGAAGGAATATATCTTTGCCAGCACTGGGCTGGAATCATAGATTTGGAAGACCAAACGGGGTTAAATATCCACTAATACTAGAAGATAGAATATGGAATTATTTTGTAGGCTGGCTAGAGATACATAAAGATCCAAACCACCCTGTTATAAAAGGGTGTTATGATAACTTTAAAACTAGAATACCACAAGACAGCTTAGACTATATTTTAAATCAGGCAATTAAAACCACACTTAATTAGGAGAAGATGAATGTCAGACATAAATGAAGTTGATATTAATTATACTACTGAAACTTATGGCTTTACAGAAGAACTGACTGAAGAAAACTTCTACGTTCCAGCAGAAGCAGAATATGAAGATTTTGGAGAGGAAGTAGAAGAACATGATGCTGCATCTCTGTGGGAAAATATTCGTAAGAAGAAGGAACGAGAAGGCAAAGATTACAAGCCTGCCAAAAAGGGTGATAAAGATAGGCCAGATCCAGATGCTTGGAAAAAAGCTCAAAATGGATTTAAATATGAAAATCCAAAAACAGGAGAAGAATTTACATATAAAAGGAGGGGAGCCTATAAAAAAGACAACACAACCCTTATTTATAAAGGCAAGGCAGCAGAATATCAAGGTAGAAAAGTTAAACTTGGCAAACCCTTCCTAACACCTAAAGGTCCAAAAAAGAGAAGTGTATACGTCAAGAATGACAAGGGTAATGTAGTCAAAGTAAATTTTGGCGATCCTAACATGTCTATCAAAAAAGACAATCCAGCAAGAAGAAAATCTTTTAGAGCTAGACACAATTGTGCCAACCCCGGTCCCAAATGGAAAGCTAGATACTGGTCATGCAAAGCTTGGTAAAAAAATGGAAAGATCATCTAGGCCACAACAATATGACTTACTGGCAACATTTAAAGTTTGCCGTAGGTCATGGGGTATGTTGTATCAAAGCTGGTGTATATTTATGTATACATGGTTTACTTCCATGTTTTAGACGCAGAGCTGGAGAAAGATTAGTTCATAGATTAGACAAAGATTTCACAGAGCATAAGAAAAATGTCACTAATAAATAAAGTAGAAGCGATAATAAATAATCATAAGCCGATTGACGAAGTTACTTTTTTACCAAATAAAGTCAACTACGATGATGGTATATCTATATTAGATATTGAACTAACTGAGATCTTGCCACCGCCTCCTAAAAATAGTAGTATCACAACTAAAAAAGAACTTGAAGAAATAGCTAGACATACAAAATCTAGATCTGAGTCAGAGATTGATTTGATAAGAGTAGTAGATAGAAATCCAATTGAATTGTTTTCAGAATACTTAATGAAAGAGAAATTAAAGTTTCCTTTCGACAAGTTTGTAAAATATTTAAATATAACTGAGCAATATCAATATGCTCTTAAATATTATCATAACAGAGCTAGGCCAGAACAGCTTGCTCCTTATTATAATCTAGAGATTAATGTATTGATAACTGATACCCATCACACTCCTGCCTACCCTAGTGGACACACGATGTATGCTGAGTTAGCTGCGCATGTTTTATCAGATATGTACCCAGAACATAAAAAAACTTTTTTTAGGTTGTCAAAGTACTGCGGATTGGCTAGAATACTACAGGGAGTTCATTACGAATCAGATAACAAAGCTTCAGAACTTGCGATACAGAAACTTTACCCACTGATAAAGGAATACTATAATGAGCGAGACAGTAAAGAGTTTGCCGTTGACTGATGCGCCAAGGCCACAAGAACCTGTGAGAAGGCCAATGCCACCACTAAAACCTTAAATATAACTTCTACCAGAAAAGCCAAGTTAAGAGATTCTTGTGCGAGGTAGATGGATGCCCAAAATCTCAAATACACATTGAATAAAAATTGAATTAAGGACTATTATGAATTGGTTTCCGTTGAAGAATTTTACACACTATAGCCTACTCAAAGGTTTTTCTAAACCAACTGAATTAGCTAAACTGTGTGCTGATAAAGAATATCCAGCATGTGGCATCGCAGATTACAAGTCCATATCTGGATGTGTCGCCTTTTTCCAAGCTTGCAAAAAGGTTGGTGTCAAGCCCATACTTGGATGTTCATTTGATAACACAATAGTGTTTTCCAAAAACAAAGACGGCTGGAATGATCTAATATCTATGGTATCTTTAACAGACGAAGATGGCAATATATCAAAGGACATAGCTAAAAGTATTATTACTAAGAATAATTTAATAGCATTAGTAAAGTCAAAGGATAGTATTAACGCTTCTTACTATACAAAACAAAGTCAGGCTACGCTACATAGAATATTGTTATGTTCTGAGCTAAAAACTACACTGCCTAAGATACAAAATAAAATTAGGAAAAAAGAATTACAAGCAGACGTATCAGAATATTTTACTAAAGATGATAAATATATTATTGAGGATAAATGCACGAAGGCGTTAGAGGATATATACAATCAATGTGAAGATTACGACATTCTCAACAAGCCTATGTTGCCCAAGTTTGAATGTCCTGATGGATTATCTGAAGAAAACTACCTCAAAAAACTTGCACGAAAAGGATGGAGAGAGCTTTTAATCGCAACTGGCAAAGTTGACAATGAACTAGAGAAACAAAAATATCTAGATAGGTTTAATAAAGAATTACAGGTTATTAAGGATGCTAACTTGTTTGGATATTTTTTAATTGTACAAGACATTATTAGATATGTTAATGATTCAGGATGGATGAGTGGGCCGGGAAGAGGGTCAGCAGCAGGGTGTTTGATCTCATATTTAATTGGTATTACGCAAATTGATCCAGTGCAACACGACTTACTATTTGAAAGATTCTATAATGCGGGACGAAACACAGATGGTCACGTATCACTTCCCGATATTGACATGGACGTTCCGGGTAAGAAAAGAGATGACGTTATTGATTATTTAAAAAACACATATGGCAAAGAACATGTGAGTCAGATGATTACGTTTGGAAGACTACGAGGACGCAGCGCAATAAAAGAAGTTCTTCGTGTAAATGATGCTTGTTCTTTTAGTGAAATGAATGCTATAACTAAGAGTGTTCCTAACGAAGCAGATATATCCGATCAACTTGCAGAAATGGACGATGAAGACAGATCAATTATAAGGTGGTCTTTGCTAAACCGTGCCGATGAGCTGCGAGACTTCTGTCACATTACAGAGGCTGGTAAGTTAGAAGGTGACTATGCAGAATATTTTCAACAGGCAATAGAGATAGAAGGAACATTTAAAACACAAGGCAAACATGCTGCCGGTGTGGTGATTTCAAAAGAACCTTTACAAAACGTTTGTCCTATGGTAAAACAGAAGGGGTCCACGGAAAAAATAGCAGGATTAGAAATGGCAGATCTAGAAGCACTAGGTCACGTAAAATTTGATGTTCTAGGAATTAATCTACTAGACAAGCTGATGAAAATTAAGGAACTAACACAGTGAATATATTGCAAATAGGTTGTAACAATTGTGATGACCATGTAGCTAAGTATGTTAGCAGTAATGTAGATAAAATTGACCACCTAATACTTATAGATATTGACAAATCCTTTGTGACATACGCAAACAGAATATATAAGAATGTAAAACAATTAACTACTATTGTAACCGCTATTACTTCAGATTCCACCCAAAAAGAAATAACTCTTTATCATTTGAAACATCACATGTTTAGTGGGCATACATCTTTCAGCTACGATCACATGAGAGTGCATGGTCACAGTCCAGACAACATAGTAAAGGTTGTGCATCCTGCAAGGACAATAACGTCTATACTAGAAGAATATAATATAACAAATCTTGAAAGATTATACATAGATACTGAAGGACTTGATGTTGACATTCTTATGACTATCGACTATAATAAATACAACGTGTCTCACATAACTTTTGAACACATCCACTGTGACGGTGCTTGGAAAGGTAATAGCACGAATCCTAAATTAGTACAATTTTTAAATTACATGAATATGAATGGCTATACTAATAGACCATCAGCTACTGACTCGTTAAACACTGATCTTATCAAAAGGACATAAATATGGCAAATAGAGACTATATCGTATTCGACTTTGAAACAGGAAGTCGTAACCCAATCAAAACACAGCCTACGCAGATTGCTGCTATCGCCCTAGACGGTAGAAATCTAGCCGTGAAGGGTACATTTAATAGTGAAATCAAAGCTATACTAGATGATGATAAGGCTATCGCGGCAGGATTAGATCCAATCGAAGATGGAGCTTTAAAAGTTACTGGCAAAACAAGATCAGGAATTGGAAAAGCCCCAGCACTAAAGTCAGTTTGGAATAAGTTTACTAAGTTTGTAGATCAATACAATTGGAAAGGCGAGCCATTTTTTGCTCCTATTCCAGTAGGATATAATATCATTGGTTTTGATATGATTATTATTAATAGACTATGCGAACAGTTTGGTCAGTGGGACAAAACTAGACAGCAGCAAAAACTATTTAGTAAAGTATATAAGGTTGACCTTATGGACAATATGTTCATGTGGACTGAGGGAGATCCTAGCATTAGATCAATTAGCATGGATACTCTGCGCGAGAGAATGGGCCTATCAACAGAAAATGCGCATGACGCACTACAGGACGTAAAGGATACGTCTAATATATTTATAAAGCTCTTAAAGACTCATAGATCAGTTTATCAAAACATTGAATTAGATAAAGCATTTGCAAATGGAAACCTCTACGTTAAGTAAAACGTGCATAAAGTGTGGCGAAACAAAGCCTTGCACACTGTTTGTTGCCTATGGAATCTCTGCCAGATTGGACAAGGGCTATAAAAACGTATGCAAAAAATGCAGCAACGAAGCTACGAAACTTAGAAAAACATTAGCAGTAGATAATCCTAAACCTAAAGATAACAAATGTCAAATATGTGGCTCAAATGAAAATAAGCTTGTATTAGATCATTGTCATGACAGTAAGAGATTTAGGGGTTGGATATGCAATTATTGCAACGTTGCTTTAGGTCAGGTTAAAGATAATATTGACACTCTTAAGAAAGCTATTGAGTATTTAGAAAATGCAATATAACGACGAGAAAACTTGGAAGCTATTTGCAGAAGGTAAAACTAAGGGCGTTTTTCAACTAGAGAGTAACCTTGGTAAATCTTGGTCTAAGAAACTTGCCCCAAGTAATATAGAAGAACTTTCTGCTTTGATTGCTATTATTCGCCCCGGATGTCTAAAGGCATTCGTAGATGGCAAATCAATGACGCAGCACTTCATCGACCGTAAGCATGGTCGTGAAGAGGTTACGTACCTGCATGAGTCTTTAGAAGAGATTTTATTACCTACGTATGGCGTATTGGTATACCAAGAACAATCTATGCGTATTGCACAGAAGATTGCTGGGTTTAACCTTGAAGAAGCAGATGGACTACGCAAGGCTATTGGTAAAAAGAAAGCTGACTTAATGGCAAAAGTAAAAACAATGTTTATTAAGGGAGCCAAAAAAGTGGGGATGGTCAATAAAGAAGAAGCAGAAGAAATCTTTAGCTGGATTGAAGCATCTTCAAGATACGCATTTAACAAATCTCATAGTATATCATATGCAGTATGTTCATACTGGAGTGCTTTTGAAAAAGCTCATAAAACAGAATCTTTTTTCTTAGCCTATCTATATTATGCTAACGAAAAACAAGATCCGCATCGAGAAGTATATGAATTAATTTCAGAAGCAAAGTTATTTGACATACAAACAAGAACTCCTAGTTTAGCTAATTTTCAATCTAAGTTTAATGTTAAAAGACATAAAATATATTTTGGTATTAAAGATATAAAATCACTAACAGGCAAGACGGGTGATAAAGTCGTAGAAGCAATAAAACTAGCCGAAGAAGAACTAAAGAAAAAGATTACTAAGTTTACTTGGGTGGAAATAATACTGCACTTTAGCACAAAGATCAACTCTACAGGATTTAAAGCTTTAGCATCTATAGGATTCTTCAGAGACTTTGATGGGTCTGTTACTAGAAACAAAGCTTTATATGATTATGAAATCTTTAGAACACTTACTAAAGCAGAACAAACTTGGTTAATCAAAAACTTCCCCAGTAAGAAATGGGAAAATTTTACAGAAGCACTTAGAGACCTGTCTCCAACTAAAAAGAACGGAGGCGGCACTAGCAAGGTAGAGCGTCAGCAAATTGTGGAGAACGAAATACAGCTATTACTAAATCCACCCTATGACTTAACCGATGATCCTAATTGGGTTATAGACCAAGAAACTAAATTTTTAGGATGTCCAATAACCATGACAAGAGTAGAAGCATCTAATACATCGTATGCCAATACTAGCTGTAAGGATATAGTCAATGGCAAAAAAGGCAAAAATCTATGCGTAGCAGCTAGTGTAAATAGAATATCCGAGTACAAGATAAAGAAAGGCAATTCTAAGGGCGAGACGATGGCGTTCCTTACTATAGAGGATGAAAGCGCAATATTAGATAGTGTTGTATTATTCCCTACAGTAAAAAACAAATACAAGTATATATTGTATGAAGGTAATAATTTAGTGTTTTGTGGATCAGTGGGCAAAAAAGACGATTCTTTGATTGTAGAAAAAATTCATGAAATTTAGGTTGCTTTTTTGGGCAGTCGCAGCTAATATACTAAGATAGGAGACGATTGATGAACAACTGTTGTTTTACAGGTTATTTTGTAGAAAATCCATACACTGAATATGCAGGCAATATACTCAAGGCTGAGTTTGTTATTGTCGTGTATTCTTATAGAAAAACTAAATCTACAGGCGAAAAAAGCCGAATACCTACTTATATACAGTGTGAAGCTTGGCATACTGGTGCTGAGACCATAGAAAGATTCGCAACTAGAGGCACAAAAATAACTATCAACGCCTCCGCTAGAAATATGTCTAAAGACGATGACGCTGTAATTTTTAGAGTTAATGAGTTTGACATTTGTTCTCAAGATGACAATGGAGCATAGTTAATGAGAAAGAAAAGAATATTATTTTGCAGTGAAGCTACGTTTTTGAACACTGGTTACGCTACATATACCAGAGAAATAATGAAATATTTACATTCTACTGGTAAGTATCACTTAGCAGAATTAGCAGCATACGCCTCGCCAGAAGATCAACGTCATCATGGTATACCTTGGGAATTTTATGCAGCAGCCATATCTCAACGAGACAGTGAACAAGTTAAACAAGCATATTACTCCCATCCAGAAAATCAATTTGGCGCATTTAAATTTCATGACGTATGTTTAGATTTTAAGCCAGATATTGTATGTGACATTCGTGACTTTTGGATGCTGGAATTTGAAAGCAGATCTCCGTACAGAGATTTCTTTAATTGGTGCATTATGCCAACTGTTGACGCTTCTCCACAGGCTCAGAACTGGTTGTCAACTTTTCAGTCAGCAGATGCTTGTCTTACCTATTCTGATTGGGCTGGAAAGATTTTACAAAAAGAAACAGGAAATAAAATCAATTGGATTGGTTCTGCGCCTCCTTCTGCTCATCCTGCCTACTCTGTAGCCTTAAAACAGTCTGAGTCAAGGGAAATAATGAATCTACCTACTAATAATGCAAAAATAGTAGGAACAGTAATGAGGAATCAAAGAAGAAAATTATACCCAGATTTATTTAAAGCTTTTAAACTACTACTTGATAAAGTAGATGATCCAGAAAATTATTTTCTGTATTGTCACACAAGTTATCCAGATATGGGCTGGGATATACCAGAGCTTTTAAACGAACACAACTTAGCTAATAAAGTGTATTTTACATATTTATGCCAAGAATCAAAAAAACCATTTGCTAATAAGTTTTCTGGGACTCGCGCTTATTCTCCGTACTCAAAGAAAAATAGTGGAGCTTTCCCGAGTGTTCAGTTTGGATTGTCGTATGAGCAATTGGCAACAGTAATGAACTGTTTCGATTTATATATACAGTATGCAAATTCAGAAGGGTTTGGACTTCCACAAGTAGAAGCTGCTGCTGTGGGAGTTCCCGTCGCTTCTGTGAACTATTCGGCTATGGAAACAGTTATTGAAAAACTAGAAGGTATTAAACTAGATCCGGTTGGATATTACAAAGAACTAGAAACTGGGTGCGAGAGAGCCGTTCCTAATAACGAATTGACTGCCAATCTGATGCTGGATTTTCTAAAAAAACCATCATTTGAAAGACAAAAAATAGGATTTAATACCAAGCAAAAGTTTTTAGAATTTTTTCAATGGGACTTAAGCGGTTCTATGTGGGAAAAGTATTTTGACACCGTTGATATAGTAGATGAAAAATCAACTTGGCTATCAGAGCCAGATATCAAACCCATACCACCCGCTCCAAAATCGGAACAAATATATTTACACTTAAAGAATAATGAATTTTCAATAGCAGAATGGTTAATACAAAATGTTTTACAAAAACCAAAACTTATAAATTCAGAATTACACTATAGATTATCTAGAGATTTAAAGTATGGATTAGTTACTGCTAGTTCAAATTCTGGCGGTTACTATATGAATGATTCTTCTATGTATGAAGCTGGCGGTCACAAAAAAACAGAATTTAAATTTGAAAATGCATTTAACTTTCTTGCACAGCAGAGAAATTTTATCAACTCAATGGAAAACAAGAGAGCGGAGGCTTTTAATCTAAAATGAAAGTTTTATATTTAGGACATCATCGAGAAAAAACAGGATGGTCAAACGCTGCCATTAATAATATTCTAGCTCTAGACTCAGTAGGAGTAGATGTAGTTTCTAGGAATGTATCACTGACAGGACTTATGGGTGAAGTTCCAGATAGAATTTTAGAACTAGAAAACAAAGACACGCAGGGTGTAACTCATTGCATTCAACACGTATTGCCTCATCATTTAACTGCAACTGCTATCCTACAAAAAAATGTTGCATATTTTGTATCAGAATCTATTGATTTACAAAAAAATATCTGGCACGAACAATTAAGGACAATGGATGAAATATGGGTTTGCAACACAACTCAGGTAGACAATATGTCTAAATTCAGCGACAAAGTAAAATTATTACCTCATGCTTTTGATTTCAACTCATACAAGAAAAGTGACATAAGTAAAAACAACAGGTTTACATTTTATAATATATCAGATATAAATCAAAGAAAGAATATAGAAAGCATTGTTAGATGTTACTATCATACGTTTGGAATATCAGACCATGTTCAGCTTCTGCTAAAGGTTAAAAAAAGGGGGGTTGAGCCATATCAATTACAACAAGGTGTGGAAAATATATGTACAGAAATAAAAAAACAAATGAGAAAATATAAGAACGAGGATAACTATCCTTTAATAAGCATTGTAGCATCAGAATATACCAATAAAGATATTGAAAATCTACACAGATCTTCCCATTGTTATGTTGGCATATCGAGGGGAGAGGGGTGGTCTATCCCAGCGTATGAAGCCATGATTTATGGGAACACTCCTATTTGCTCAAATGAAGGTGGACCAAAAGACTTTATAGACAAGGATAATAAAAACACAGGGACGCTAATTAATGGAGTCTACGACATATGCAACCAACAAGATGGGGCATTTGAACATATATTTACAGGAAGAGACTTGTGGTTTCACGCTAGTGAGCAAGAAACTTGCAAAGCCATGAAGTATTATTACAACAATAGAAACTCACAACAATGCGAAGCAGATGGAAGGAAACAAGCTGAAAAGTTTGATTATTCAATTGTTGGCAAACAAATTAAGGAATTACTCAATGGCTAGCACTAGAAATATTTTTCAATCTATACAAAACAAAAACAGGAAGTTAAAAATTTGCTTGTTACATTTTGATCAACAGTACGAAACGGCATTGTCAAAAACAAATCAAGAATTCTACATTCTTGAAAATGAACAAAATATGTGGAATAAAGAAATTAATAATATGCCAGAAAACTTTTATACATTCAGAAATGGTAGTTTATTAGAGGTACTGTCTTTCGATTTAATCATAACCGGAGGTAGATTTACTAATAATCCCAACATCGCAAATCAAATTAGATCTAGGTTGATGATTCCTTGTTATTTTTACGAAAATCAATACCCTTGGAATTTTGATAATAAACTCAAACGTTTAGAGGATATACCAAAAAGATACATAAATACGCTAAGGCAAACATCTGGAAGTCTTAACATTTTTGCATCAAAAGAAATTTTAGAATGTTGGGATGAAATAACTAATAATAATATCGTAATACCATCAAGTCAAGAAAACGAAGATGAATTTTTAAGCGGGTGGAACGAAGTTTTTAACAACCATAAGGAATTGCAATGAAACTAAATATCATTTTCACAGAAGAAAACCATATAGACAATTATCAAAATGTTTTATTAAGTTCTAGAACTTACAAAGAAGAAATAGAAAATCTGCCAAGAAAATCATGTGAACATATCATTATTACAGATGCTATTAATAGAATAGAATACGACGAAGCTTTAGAAATTATTACAAAATGTGCAGATTCTCTGAGAGAAGATGGGCAAATAACAATTAGTATAGTTGATTTTGACACACTCTGTTCTGCTTATTGTTCTGGAGATCTACCCATAGAAACAACTAATGGACTTATAGTAAACACTAAATGTGTTTTAGAGTATTCTACTATTTTGGGACTTTTGGGTAAAAACGGAATAAAAATTATATCATCGAAAACAGATAGCTTACTATATCTAATAGATGGGGCTAAAGATGCCATCTAGTAATAACAAAAGAACTGTATCCATAAAAAGGAGAAAGTCTAGAAAGTATCAAGAGTTTGTTACTTTTGTTTTACTACATGATCAACCAGCGTTTAAATTAAAAAACAAAACATCTCCAGTACTAATAAGCATAAATAAACTTACGCTATTAGAATACCAGCTAAGGGTAATAAATAAAAAATTTCAGAATTACGAAGTAATAGTTTGCACAGGATTTCTTTCAGAACAAGTGAACATGTACTTGAAGAAAAAATATAGTAAATACAACGTAAGAATAATAGAAAACTCAAACTTTACAGAGTCAAACTCATGTGAAAGCACAAGGCTTTGCCTACAAAATACAACTAACGAAAGAATACTTATAATAGATGGTAAGATATTATTTGATGAAAAAATATTTAACAACTTAAACTTAGACCAAGCATTTGCAATTTCCTGCAAAGACAAAAATGAGACACTAGAAATAGGAATAAACACAGACAGAGACAGAAATGTTTCTTATTTTTCTTACGGTGCTAGGTACACTTGGTCAGAAATATTATTTATATGCGGCAAAAAAATGATATCAGATTTAGAGAAAACACTAAATGAAAAAAGTTTTAGAAAAAAATTCTTATTTGAAGCAGTTAATATAGTAACTGAAAAACACAATATTAGGCAAGCGGTCAGATCTGCCAAAATAATAAAAATACAAAACATAAAAACTTTGGAAAGCATCAAGGAATAGATATGAATATATTAGTAGATAACACAAGCCCTCTTTTTACCTATGACGACACCAGCGAACTATTAGCAAAAACGCTATCTAAGATGGGTCACAATGTAATAGTTAATAATGGTGAAATGTGTTCTTACGAAAAGATGAACAAGCCCCAAGACTATATTTTTACAAGTATGTCCGTATTCGATAACGACATGGCCCACTATTTGACTAATAATATAACAAATACTCTTATCATTATTAACGTAGAGGCACAGTCTAAGGTCTCGGATATTGTAGAAATGGAAAACTTTTTCACGAGGAACAAGGTCAAGTACAAGTTTTTAGTAAATAATAATAGGCCGAAGAAAGTAGTTTTTAAAAAAGAGAATAATATAGTTAATTTTATCTATGGGGCAAGCGGATATTTGCTCAGTGAAAATACAAAAGATTGGAAGGGGAGGCATATTGAAGCACTTGTGGTTGCTAACGATCAATCTTTAGACATAAAAATTTTACATGATATGCGAAAGGATACATCAGTACATGCGATTAGAACTTCTCCTATTAATAGTGACTGTTCGCATCAGTATGTTCATGTAAACATGGATAAGACTTTATATTATTATAAAGATATACTCCCTAATTATAATAGTTTCGTATATTACGCACCTTGGCTTGGAAGAGATTTCTTTGAACTTTGCAAGCTCAGAAAGCCGATATATACTGCATCATGTCCTGCTTCCATTGTTAGTAAAGCATTGAAAATAGAAGGTCTGGATATAACTTGGGAAAATAGAAAAGAAAACAAAGACATAGATTGGAACACAATATATGACAAGGTAGATAAAGAATTTTCTTTTGAGGGACAAATTAAAAAACTCATGAGCCACTTGCCAAAACCAAAGGGATTACAATGAATGTAAACAACATCTCGCTTCATTGTCATCTCTGGTATTTGGAAGAATCTAAATTCCTACTTGATAAGTTGTCCACGGTGTTTAAAGATGTAATTAATATATCTTTCAACAAAGGTGGAGAACATAACGAAGTGATAAAAGCATATGCTGAAGACAAATTCAAAACAGTTAATACCACATTCGTTGAGAACATGGGCAATGATCAAATTGGATTCTACGAGTCTCACTCTATGCACGAAGATGAGAGCAAGGAATGGGTTTTATATGCACACGACAAACAACTTAAGGACAGGAATTGGGTCTCTGATTTAATAGACCCATTACTTACGGAAGAGTCCATAAGCCTGACAGGTGAAGAGAATGATGTTGGTATGATTATTTCTAAAAAAAGAGAACTCGGATTGGTAACAGAGCAAGATTTAATACTGGGGAAAAATACCAACCCTACGCCCTTTGAGGACAAGAAGTCCGTTGCCTACTCTTTACATACTTTGGGGTGGTTAAGAATATTGCAGTACAATTTATATGAAAATTATGGGTTTATAAGTAAAGAAAATCTAGACGTTGCCTTTGCTGCTGGTACAATGTTTATGACAAGGAGGCAAGTGATTAACATAGCACACGGATGCCTGCATATGAATTATTTTGATAAAGGCTATATGCCAGATGGACAAGTAGAACATGCTATGGAAAGATTTTACGCATACGTTAGTAAATGTTTAGAGTACGAAACTAGGAGTATATAATGAATATTGGTTTTTTAGTATCAGTTCCAAGTGGGGATATTCCATTGAAAATAACCCAATTTATTTTAGATAAGCTTTCCAAAGAAAAAAATAAAAACGTCATACTTTTTGCGGATAGTTTTTTTGTTGCTAGTACTGATTTACCCGTAATGCCAGTTGGTAATTTAAATTCTTTTACTGGTGATTTAATATGCACTACTGCAAAAGATGTAATAAAAGCAGTCGAACTTAAAAGAGATATAAATATAAAGTATATATGCACTGGGGACATAAGTAATATAGAACAGACTTTTCATCTAGATAATATAGAATATTTAACAGCAACTACAAAAGAAAAATATAGAGCGAATTCTATAACTGGACAAGATAACATACAAACAATGGAAGATTGGTTACATGAAAGATAAACAAATAATTGATATGTACTGCGATCAATGTTTAAGTACTTACCAAATCGCAGAACAGCTGAATACTTATCCAAATAAGATTAGAAGAATACTAATCAAGAATAATATTACACTTAACGATAAGAGCAAGGCACAGAAGAACGCTCTTAAACAGGGGAAGTCTAAGATACCAACACAAGGCAAAAAAAGAAGCCAAGAAGAGAAAATAAAGATTAGCAAGTCTCTTAAAAAACGTTGGGAAAATTTAGACGAAGAAACATATAATGAATATGTAGATAGAGCCAAGAAAAGATGGAAGTCTATGTCTCAACAAGAAAAAGATAATATAGGAAGGGCAGCAATTCAGGCAATACAAAAAGCTGGAAAGGAAGGCTCTAAATTAGAGAAATTTCTAAAAGAAGAATTAACTAAATGTGGTCACACTATTGAAATACATAAAAAGAATCTAATACCAAACCAAAATTTGGAAATTGATATGTACTTTCCCAAGATTAAAGCTATAATAGAAATAGACGGACCTTCTCACTTTCTTCCAATATGGGGCGAAGATAAGCTACAAAAACAGATTAAATCAGATTCTCATAAAACAGGGTTGATTTTGAGCAAGGGTTTTGTTATAATTAGAGTGAAACATCTGTCTGACAGCTTATGTCTAAGTGACAGGCATAACTTAAAAGATAGACTGATTGATATGCTTGGTAAGATTGAAAAACAGATACCTAAAAAGTCTGAACGTTACATTGAACTTGATGCGTGAAAGGAACACTAATGCAAGAAGATAATTTATTTGAAGGCGTAGAAGAATTAAAGACCCCATCCAATACAGATACGTCCGTTAAAGATGTTGTATCAAACGATGCTCCCAATATGCTGTCTCCAGAGTGGCATGATTACGCCATGACGCTCTTTCAGGAGGACGAGATGATGAATGGACACCCCCTTGTAACAGGGCTTAGAAGGGTCTCTGAGCTTGTTCTAGGGCCAATGGCGTTTAGTGGTCCAACTTGGGTAAAGCCTACAGATCGTGATGATCATCATGGTAGAGCAACAGTAATATTTACTATAGAATTTGCTAATGGTCTAAGGTGTGCGGAAGTCGCAGATTCGTGGGAAGGTAATACTGATGACACGTTTTGTGCGTTTGCTGTGGCTATCGCTAGTACGAGAGCAGAAGCTAGAGCATTGCGTAAAGTATTAAAAATCAAGGGAGTAGCAGCAGAAGAGCTAACCAAGAAAGACACAGCAAAGATTGTACGTGATCTTTCTAAGCAAAATAATAGCAGCGGTGGAGAGTATAATGATTCCGGCAGGATGAGTGACGCTCAATACAACTTTATTGATATTAAATGCAAACAGTTAAATGTCAATGGGGGCAAGTTATTTAAGGATAAGTTTAAAGTGGATAATAATCGTAAAATTTCTAAGAAGGTAGCTAGTGATATTATAGATGTACTCAATGATTATCAAAGAGACAAAAGTAGTATTCCTAGTGAATTCAAGGGTTATCAAGAAGAATGGAGAAACTAATGAAGCTAACGTATACGACAGGTAATGGCAGAATTGCAGCAGAGTTCGATGCCGATACTCACAGAGAATTGTTCACGCAAATCTCAAGATTCCAAGAGGTGTTTGAGGAAACAAAGTGTGGTAAATGTGGATCTGAAAATCTAAGGTTTGTAGTAAGGACCGTAGATGAAAATGAGTACTTTGAGCTACGCTGCATGGACTGTGGAGCCAAGCTTGCGTTTGGTTCTATGAAAAAGGGTGGAGGACTCTTTCCCAAACGTAAAGATGGAGACACATGGCTTCCTGACAACGGTTGGACGAAATGGAATTCAAAGACCAAGACAGCAGAATAATCATTACTTAACAAAGCCAAGTTGCTAGATCTTGGGCGAGAGTAATGTTTTGTCAAACTAGTACTAAGGGGCGCAAGCCCCTTTTTTATTAGATATAGTCTACTGTAAAGTATAGTGCGTAATTTGTTTTTTCGCCAATTGTCTGTGGCTCTGAGCTTAGAGCAACGTACCAATCGTGACGAAGAAAAGTTCCAGCGTCAGCAAGATTATAATCTGTCTTAGACAGTCCAAGTCCACCATCCACAGGAGCATTAGTAATATAATCTAAATATGAAGCATTACCAAAATCTACCTCACTAGCATTTAATCCACTTGGTCCCGGCGAATTAGTCATGGTTAGTGGAGTAGGTGTTCCACCAAGTGTTGGATCAAACTTAGTCCATTCATTGCCAGAATTTGCTTTATGTGCTAAATTGGCAGTTGTAGCCGTAGCAGGCTTACGAACTTCAAATACATACGTAGTTACATTTTCTGCATGTTCTGCAATTGTAGTATTTCTATTATATACAATAATCTTAGGTTGAGATGTCCTGACGGCATCTGTATGTTCAAACCTAATGTTTAACGTTGCCTCATTGTTATTTAATGCAGTTAAATTTGTAGCGCTAGAAACACCATTAATCTTAACTTTAGAGTCTCCAGTGGAAGCATCGTCCCAAGGATATTGACAATTGTTTATTTGTTGGCCCGGATCAGCTCCGTTTTGATCGGTCAAAAACGTACTTCCCTGAGTTTCACCTACAGGTACAGGATACCCAAATCCCGTTGCAGCAAAAAATCCGATACCACTACCAGAAGTATGGTTTATAAGGTCTTGTACCTCGTTAGCACCATCAAATCTGTTAGCATAAAATTTAATTGTAGCCATTTTTAGTCTCCAAAATTAAGTGTGATCACACTGTATTATACACGAAATTAGCTCAAAGCGAGGGTAATATATTGTGCAAATTGATATCCAGTAGTAGCTTCAGGCTCGTTTATCCACATAAATCCTATATCTCCATGAGCGTACACAAATATCTCGTATTGACCACTATAGAGTGTTAGGTCATTTTCTGTATCTCCAGTTTTATTTCCAGTAACTGCCACGCTTGTTCCTTTTGTCCCGTACACCTGATCAGTTCCACCCCCACTAGACATGCTTGTTTTTATCAGGCCAGATCTCATTTTTGGACCTTGATCCTTATAATATCTCAAGTATACTATGCCTGTGTTAAATGTTACTGTGCAGGTTTTGCCATTAGGATCAGTTATCGCCTTGGTGTATGGAAAATCGTTGGGCATATAACCAAACCCACGTTCTTTGTACTTTGATTGATCACCTTTGTTATCGGTGAAAATGTTTTCCTCAAAGTCAACCTTTTGTCCCACTATGAATATTTTAGCTTCTTTATCGCCTCTGCCAATAGTATATATGTTTCCTTTCCCCTCCATAAAACCTTCATCCTTGACTATAGTTGCCTTTGCATCATTTAATCCTATCTGAATGCGCTTATATTTATAACCATATTCAGTAATTAATTTACCTTCTCGTGTTCTATTGATATTCCATAAATTGTTTGGTCTAAGCACAGTGCCAGCACCGATTACTTCACCTTCTCTTACTGCTGATCCGTCACGACCTTGCGCTGTGCCGGGAGTATTTCTAACATCATCTAATATATAATTAGTGCCATAAGAAGGATATATGCCCGATTGCTCCTCCCCGTTACTATTATTATAGTAAATAACCTTATTGTCTCCATAAGTGGGATCTCTAAAGCTAACTTCAGTATCTTGACCAATAATAATTTCGTATTCTTCATCTGGCTCCATCCCCTCTACCCAATTACCAGTTTGATCTTCTTTTACGGCATAAGCATAATTTGTAACCACTACGCCACTTGTCGAGTTTACGTTTAATGGCCCAGTAACTTCAAGTGAGGGATTAAAATGCAAAGCACACATATATTCTGGAATCCAATGAGTTAACTCGTCGGGCCAAGCGTCCCACACCTGTACGTGACAAGCAGCTGTGCCAAAGCTATCTATAGAATCTCCTTTATTAGAACCCCACATTGGAACCATCCCTTGAATGGTTTTACCTCTGTTGTCACTAGTGAACGCCATGATAGCACCAATAATCGTAACGGCAATACTACCACCTCCTCCTCCTCCAAAAAATCTACCTTTCATTCCAAAAGTCTGGTTGGTTTCTGCATTCAAAGCCCAAGAACCACCGCTACCTTGGTTCATTCTGAAACGTGCCGACATAATACTTACCGCATTTGCACCAACGTATTGGCTTGGAGTATCGCCTCCTTGAAACGGCGTAGTAACACCGGCTTCTGGCCCAGTATCTCCTCCAAATAAAACCGGAGCATTTTTAGGAGAATTAGTTGGCCTTGCATTGATATAACAATCAAAAGGAATTTGTTTGCCTAAACCTTGAGGAACAGCCAAACCTCTACAGAAAGCAGCCATCGCACCATTGCCAAAATTTGCACCAGCTTTAGCATCTAAACCATCATTCCCTCCGGTTCTTCTTGATATTGCTGGGTATAAGAATTGGTCAGCGCAGTCATCACGAAATAACTTACCAGCCTTAGATCCTACGGTTGCTTGCTGACAGTGGTAAGGAAAATCTCTTAGGTTAGCATTAGCTGAACCAAAACGACCTCTACTACCAATAGCTTTACCAATACCAAAATCCTTTGGGTTTGCTTGAGCAATATTGTCTCCACAACAATACAATTCAGGAGGCGCAAACATAAATTGAACACGCTGTTTATTATTTGCGGTAAGTATACCTTTCGTGGTTAATGCTGTGCTATACGTAATATAACTATTATCATTAGCTTGACTGACTGCAAAGTTACAAGGCCATTGAAATGGATAGACTAACGAAGCAGGAGTTTGCATTTTATCAAACTTATATCCATCCTCTACAAGTGTAGCTTGCTGACCTATACCATTTGGAAACATAGGCCCAAACCACAAAGATGTGTCTCTACCCATAACGACTTGTTCTCCCACAACGTCGTTGCCATCTGGATCAGCCTCTATATTAATCCTAGCATTAGGCCCACCAAAGAAAGGTTGTCCATCGGCATCGCATTGGTCTTCAAGCTTAATTTCATATAACTCCCAAAGTCCTTTAAATGTATCATAATCATCGCCCATAAAGCCATCGCTATGTTTATTTAATTCTGTATCAGATTGAGTGTTCAGAAAATCATACGTTTCATACTCTGGCTCAGAAATACTGGAATCTGAATTTGGATAGTAGTAATTTAAACTGAAAGAAGCACGTTCGTAATGATCTTGATAAAGAAATTTCACAAAGTCGCTAGGATAGTATGAACGATTACTATATCCATCAGAGTTAGTTTTAAATCTAAAATATGTATCACTACTAGAAAAGAACTTAGCAAAGTTCCACCTTCCGGGTTGTGGAGGTCGTTGTTCTGTTGTCTCTTCTGTAAATTTACTAATTATATTTTCACCATCTATTTGATGCACAAGGACTCGCTCTCCTTGAGTAAAATTATGACGAGTTCTATTGACTACTCTGATCTTCTCCAAATCTTTAGTCCCAGAACAATTCATAATATTTGGACCAAAACTTTGTGGCTTAGAGGTTTGAAGCTGGACGGGAACGGCTAGTCCAGAAGTAAACTCAAACATTCTATCGGCAGCAGCAGATCCATAAAAATCTTCTTCACCCCTGCCAGAAGTATTAGATTCAGTTAAAGTAGCAGACTTAATATCAGCTCCATCTAAATCTTGCAGTAGAACAGCAATAAATGTACCTCCAGCATCCCAGCAATTTTCAACTTTGTTCCAAGTTTTCTTTAATTGACCAGCCACGCTTGCAGAAGGGTCACTACTACTTACTGATGTTCCATCCGTGTAGTTTCCTAATTCGCTTTTTTCTGAATCTTGAAAATGATAAGGTTTACCAGCTTTTGTTCTTGGTATACCTTGTATTTTAGTTGTAGACTTTGTTGCAGCTGTTCTATCTGTTCTGTTGGCTTCTGCTGCGGGTAGGAATAATTTTATTCCAGTTTTATTACTAGAATAGCTTGTTTCTCCTTCTTCGTCAAAAGTAGTAGTTCCAAATGTACTTCCCTCTAGATATCCTCTTCTGCTAGTTTGAATATCATATAACTTTCGTGCGCTGCTATTGCCACTATCTAAATCTGCTGCTATTTCAGCATATGTGTGTGATTCCACATACGTAATTAAGCTTTCAACTGCTGTGACGGTCAGAGAAGACGTTATATAATCACCAGCAGGGTTTACTTCTTGATATTCCCACGTTTGACAATTATACATGCTCTGTAGCCACTTAAGAATATTTACTTTACTATCATGTATCTTAACCTCTCTGTGTCTAGTAATTCTATATGCTCTTTTTGCTACGTTGTTATCTGGGTTTCTGAGTATGTTATAGCCATACGCATCAAGATAAGACAAACCAAACTTATTAAGCTGTGGTATGTTGAAGTAATGTTTAGTTTTGTTGTTACAAAAATAATTTCCTCTTGACATTTTATTTTCCTTTATTTATCTGCACTATGAGAAGACAGTTCTTTGTCGTTTAATCCGTCACCATAATCTCTACTTGTTGCAACTGGAGTGCTAGGTGGAGCAACGGTAAAAGCCTGATGCCAACCATGAGCAATAGGGGCAAACATTTCTGACATTTCTTGCTGTACTGAGTTTTGAAATAATTTAGAAGCTTGAACTAGATTCGTTTGCACTAATCCTGTCATAAAATTTTGAGCCTCTTGACTTTGCATTGAAGATGTTTTTTGTAAGTCAGCTTTAGCAAAACTATCGGGATGAGAAATGTCAGTTTGCCCGCTACCAATTGGGTTAAACGAATCTTTATCATTTAAAACACTGGGCCTTGGATCAACAGACATATTTAAGTTAGTAGAAGAGTGTCCGCTAGTGGTTTTTTCTAGTTCTGAATAATTTCTACTTGTAAAATCTGGAGTTGTTAATCTATTTTCTAGTTTTCTAATAGCTGCACCATAGTTAAACCCTTTTTGTGATTTAGCTATTTGTTTTCTAATCAAACCATTATTGAGATCAGTCATCTTTTGGGATTCTCTAGTAAGTTTTCGTAACTGATCTTCTCGTTGTTTTTGTATTTTTCCAAAAGATTTTGTATATGTTTCCATAGTCACGGAAGTTTCAATGCCTTGAGCATCTACACGGATGTTCATATTACTTACAATAGGACCAAATCCTCCTAAAGCACTACCTAAAGTTAACCCAGAAGGAAACATTGGCAGACTGAAAGATCCCTTTTCAACCATTAGCTGTGCGCTTGTAGCAAGTTCTACTTTGATTCTTCCAGCTTGATCCATTAGCGTGTAGCTTCCGTAGTTCCAAGGAGTAATATTTTCATCATGTATATAATCAACTTTACCACCTATCTGTGAATACGCCTCAGTATTTGATAACCAAGGGCCATAATTCCTTTCTTGAGACTCTAAAGGTATCGCAACTAAATCTGGAACAACGGGAGAAGGAGACATAATATTAATTCTATTAGTTAAATCAAATGTCAATCCTTGATAAGCTTTTCTAATAGCGGCATCTGCATTAGATCTGTTGGCTAAGTCAAGAGGGTCATCTGGATCTGCTATGTCATGAATATTGTCTAGCAAAGAATTTGTTGGTCGCAAAGGCGCATTACCATTTATTCCCGGCATACCTCTAACAACATCTAACATCAAATAATGTTTAATATTAGCAGCATTAACTTGCATGTCCATGCCGTCTCTAAAAGTACTTGAAATCACTGAGACTGCTCTATCTGGCATGGTTATTAAAGCAAAGACTCCATTTTTAGAATCTCCTTTAGACATGTTAGCACTTAGTGCTTCTAGGTCCATCGACGGTATTTTTACACCACCTGTACTTACAGGTAGAGGACGGTGAACTTGAAAAGCTACAGCAAAAGTCTCTTCTTCTTTGCACGTTTCACTATTCCAAATCTTTCCGGGTTCAGTTGCAGTCCATTCAAATGTTCCCCTGTTTCCATAAGCGTTTGTATTATAATCTTTTTTAGGAGGAGCAATATAAAAATCTTCTTCAATATCACACTTAACAAATGCGACAGCTTGCGTAGGAAGAAAAGTCTTTCCATCAACTGTTATAGGGGTGAATGCATACTTTCCTTGATCTAATTTATCATTTGGATTATCAGAATTTTCCATAGCCAAATTTAAATCAGGGACAAAAGTATTATTAGCAGGATTAATAAATTGTTGACTATAATCTGATTTGCTAAAGCCCGCAAAACTAATAGTATGACTATTGCAAAATCTAGCGTAACATTGTATTCTTGCATTAGATCCTTTAAGAAATCCGTTGTCATGCGGCTCTAATGAATGTTTTCTTCTTTCATCAAGAATAGTATCATACGTGTACCATCCACCATCTTTCGCTGGAGCATAGTTGTGAGAATAGCCCCCAATAGAAGTATGCCAATTTGTTTTTAATCCTCCATCTTGAATTGATTCTACACCCGGAAACTGAAGGTCAGAGTTTAAACAAGTTAAATATGAAGCTGGAACCGATTTTCCAGTGTATGGAAAACCATAAGGACTAAGACCTGTAAAGTTGTTTGTCGGCAATGCTGTTATTGGTCCTTCTGCCTTATACTGAGGGTTAGGACGGCTTGGAATTTTTACTAAATATTTTTTCCCTAAACAATCGTCTGAAACTTTCTTCAAAAACTGATATATTAATTTTGCATTCTTAAGCCCACTGCGAGCTATCTTGTCAGATTGTGCAATCGTGGCAGTTGCATTCCTAGCTCTTGCTGTGGCTATAACCCCAGATGATGGCGCTGCCTCGTGTAGTTCATCTTGCATTACATTTGAGCCACTGCCAGCTCCTTGATCTGATCTTTTGGTTAATTCTGTGTCTGTCGGATCACCAGCCCCAGTTGGGTCATGTCCACCAGCGCCTTTCAGTTGAGGGTTAATAAAAGCTCCTGCTTTTTGATCTTCTTCATCTAAAATTTGTGCAGCGTTTGCGGAAACTCCAATCGCACCAGCTTGCGGTAAACCAATATTTCTGGCCCTGTGCCAATACAAAGGCCATCCATAAGGAGGATGGCAAGGGTTCGCTGGTTCACCATCAACAAATGTATCTTCCTTTTCATGAGCAGGCCAGACGCATCTTGGTACTGTTATCTGATAATTATTGCTTAAAGCAAAGACTTGCCCCTCTTTAACTCCAGCAGGAGTATTGTTTGCATACCAAAGGTCTTGTACATCATTATTCTCAATAGATTCTTTATACATACTATTATACATTAACAAAAATTCAGACCACTTTTCAAAAGATACAGACGCTGCACGTAATTCTATTTCAGTTGCTATGTAAAATCTACCCACACCATCTGCCGTAAGACTACTAGCGTCTAAACATATTTGTTGATAAGATCCGTAGCCTCTAGGTATAGTCGGAACATTGTAAGCACCAACCGTTCCGTAAAATGGAATAATAGCCTCTTGTGTAGAATAATTATGCATACCATGAGTTGCACCACCATAGGGGGTGGGAAAATAATACATTGCAGACTCTCTACCACCAGTTACAACTTTATCAGTTGGTTCATTTGTCAGCTCATATCCAATCTGAGAATTAGTAACATCAATATCTTTTCCAAGATCCTTAATATACTTAGCAATTTGCCCCGGTTCAGACGGGTTGTTCTTGCCTATTGCATTAACTTTTATGACTCCTGCACAGTCTGAGCTAAACGTTCCGGTTGAGGAACCGTCTACAATAGGTAATAAGCTGAAAAATAATTCATGATTAGTAGCTTCGGCTATTTCTTGAAGAAAATCTAAAATACTGATTGCATCATAGTCTAACATATAAGCCTTTGGTAATATGGGCATATTGCCAAAATCTAAAGCGTATTTCAATCCTCTGAAAAATACAAATGAACCATACGGTTCATATTCTGGATGAACAGAATCGCCAAATTGAAGATAATTCAGAGCTTGCACTACTCGGTAGTAAGGTATACCAGTAGAAGTTCTTCTTGACATTCCAGTGCCTGTCATTGGCCTGCTTTCACTGTCTTTTAAAGCTTGAACATAATAATTATAGTCTAAGTTGAAATTTCCATTTGCCAATTTTGATGCTATCAAACTGTTGGCTCTACTTTGTAATTGTGCTTTGCCGTCATTAATCCAAATATCCATACCTTGACCGGCAGCATTTAAAATATCTTTGTAAATACTAGGGTCATCTGGATCATTTTGAGCTTTAAGAGTAACGTTACTAGCATTGTGTTCTAAAAGTCCATATATGTTCCAGAGATTAGTTTTGCCACCAGTATCTCCCCCATAGCTATTTAAAATAAGCTGACAATTACCTAATATTTCTCTAGGATCTGTAATAGTAATGCTATATCTTATTCCGTCATTAGAACCATCTGTCATGACAAAAGATTGTAATAAACCACCAAATGAAAAATTATAGTAACCTCTGTTTCCACTAACATATTCGCCATCCTTGTTAAGTATCATTACTCCACCATGCAGGCTCTTGGCAAGTTTAGTTCCATAATAATCATCAATCGTTTTGGAAAAAGCTTCTTGGGTGCTAGTTCTAAACTTTCCATATGAGAAAAACACAGGACTGCCAACCGCTGGCGCTCTCAATTCATCACCTTCACCGTCATGATAAGGGTCAGCGCCTTGGCCTAAAGCTGTTCCATCAGATTCAAAGTCCTTATCAGCAACTAAATTAACAGTGAGTTGGGATGATGAATCTCCAAATCCAGCAGAAACGTTGAAGCCTTGTATAGTAGCACCTAAAAAAGATTGTTGCTCTGTTGAATTTCCTACTCCAGCAGATAATTCTCTATTTACACTATTAAATGACATCGTTTTCTAACTCCTACTTTGACCAAATACTAGAACTATGTAACAAGCTATCATACCTAAGCCCATTTAAAAAATCTAATTTAACGGCATCACCATATGGACTGTAAACTTCAATTATATCAAGCTGTGTTTTCCAGTTCCTCCTTGATATTGGCGATCCGGGGATTAATTCGTTATTACGATATTTGGCTTGCTTTACTATATAATCATGCCCCCAGCCGCCCTGTGCGATGGCTAGTGGATTTGATGCCGGGGAAGATGGTATTGTTAATAAAACTATACCCTCTGATCTTATAGAAGAACTACCATAATGCCTAAATACTGAGAAACTAAACCCAGAACGACTACCGTATGTGCTAGCTTTTGATAATGGATTTACTATTTTCCCCTTTACAAGAATTTTGAAATCAGACTCATTGTCATATAAAGCTCTGGGATAGTCGTGGCTTTTAGAAAATATATTATATTTAGCATGAAAAGGGGTACGCTCTGCTCTCAGATTTTTTGCTAATCCAGTATACGGTACACTTATGTAAGTTCCATCAGCAGCTTTCCCTCTAACGTCATATATTATCTCAACTTGTCCCGAAGTGTTACTTGCTCCCCTGCCGCTTCTATCAAATATTCCTCTAAAGAGAGTGCTACCGTTGGTATCTGGTCCCGTCTCTGCGAAATGATGAGCATAACCAAATGGCTTATTAGCTCCTCCATTAGTTCTTCCTGCCTTTCTCCAAAAATCAGGGAATGAGCCAAGATGATGTGATGCATCACTTGAAGAAGCTGACAACCTGCTAACAATAGGTGCTTCACCTACTTCACTGGGCATATCGAATTTTGAGAAAGTTGTAAAATGCCCAAAAAACCTATCTTTGTGAAAACTACCTAGAACAGATGTTTCCTCACCTTCAGTCGGTGGATGGTTTCTATAAAATATAGGAGCATTATAATTAGTCAAGTCTGCTAAAGGTATTCTATAACCACTGTAAGTAGCATCTGGTGGAAATTTCATTATATATTACTCACTTAATTCATAGGTCCAACTTACAGATAAATTATATCTACCTTCTGTGGGATTCCAACTTTCTGTTGGTGGATCAGCAAACCAATTTACAATCCCCGGCTCATTAGCTGGACTGTATAAACTAACCAGACCAGTAATTTTATCTTTAAATCCTGCTCTAATACTTGGTTTTTCAGCAATTAAACTCGCCCTATTAGCAGTAGGAAATGACCTTGCATTTGAAGTACTGGCAGAATCTATGACGACTTCAACATTCAAGGTTCGTTTATATTCAGTTCTTCCAGCTAAATACTGCAATATTGGTCCAGTAGATCTACCCAAGATTGGGATAGTAGTGTAGACATCGCCGGGGTAAGTATCTTCTATAGTTATGTTTTCATATACAGCGCCTGCAAAATACTTATAAGGACTTGCATTAAATTCTAAAGAATATGTAATTTCTCCCGCAACATCATTTGTGCTGTAAGAAATACTTGTAGGACTAGTGTTCAAATGTTGAGAAGTAACGTGTTGCGCTCTACTAAAAATTCTAGAAAAACCATGCTGTCCTTCATTGCTAATATCGTAATAAGTATTAACAGCATTGCCTATTTGTCCAGATCCTGTTATATTATTATTATTAACAAGCGTATTACCTGTTAACTCAGTATACCCCTTTGAATTTTCGGAAACAGAATTCTCCGTCAAGCCCTTAATCGTTCCTGCTACAGTTACGGTGGGAGTATTGCTTGAGCTATCAGAACTGTAACTTACGTCATATGTTTCTAAAGCCTTCATCCCCGTTGGCGCATATATAAAATTATCAGTTAAAGTGTAAGTTCCTCCAGCTGTGTCTATCGACTCTGCTCTTATATAATTATACGTGATTAATTTATTCTTCTTGTTTATTGCTTCTGTGTCTGCGCCGACAAACTTAGAAGTTCCATCAAGCGAACTCCTAATCAAGTCTAAAGTGTGAAACTCGGATCTAGTGTCTTTCATATACGCATCAGCAAGATCTTTTGCTATTACCCAGCCCGGAGCTTTTTCTGCTGAGTAATCATCTTTTATATCAAGTATTTTTCTTCTATTTCCCCAAGACTTACAAGAAATACTAAGAGAATATGTACCATTATAATAAATAGTACTAATTGCCTCTTGGTCCGTATTATTAACAGCACGGTGCATACCATACTCTCCCATAGAAGGATCAAGACTCCAAGTTTCGTTAAAAGCAGTCAGAACTCCAGATTCAAAAGCTATTTTATTGTACGGCGTGTTGGGGATGGATGACGAACCCATTGTGTTCATTTGACCACTGGGGGTTTGAAAAGAACCGGTATAAGACTTCAGCACAACATTATAACGCATGTAATTAGTATAATCGCCTTCTTCAAAGTTAATACTCTCTAGTTGGCAATCAAATCTTTTTTGAATATCTCCCTTTGCTCCTGCAAGTTTGATTTGAAGTTTGTCATCACCAAAAATATCTTCAATATAATTTTGCGCCTTCCAAGCAAACTTTGCACCAGTAACTTCACCAGAACTTTGTGGCATCGGGCCGCAGTCTAGCACAGTGTCATCACACTCGTCATTAGTCTTAACAAATCCATTTAACGTCAATGTATATTCTGTATTGAGATAACCCGCTTCATTTCTATTGTTTACCGATGATACAGACAGAAATGGAAGAGGACGTAATTGTTTCCATACATCGTTATTATATATAGCAAGAGTAAGATTGCCACCCGTCGTAGAATCAGAAGAAGTTTCTGTCCCATACTTAGTGTCGTCAGCTAGAGTTGTCATTAGAATCCACCATATCCATATAAATTAAGTATACCCGTACCGCCACTAAGAGAGCCACTAACCGATAATGGTAGTATACCAGAAGATTCAAGATTCTGTATTCCACTGGCATACAATTGCAATATTCCAGAACTATCTAAAGCCGAAATGCCGTACAATCCTACATTATTATACACATTTCCAGTTTCTGGACCCCTGCTGAAAAGATTGATAATTCCAGATGTATTGAACGGAGCGCCCTCGTTAAATAGATTTAATCTAGCTCTTTCGCCAGAGCCAAATTCATAAACGCCTCTAATTTGCTTAATAAATGGCCTGTGAGTAACATATCCTCTTTCTACCTTGTCTTGTCCAGAGGCTTCTATAAAGATTTCACCTTGCTCGTTGGAGAATACTAAACCTTCAAACCTATGCGTTGCGTTTGGAACTGTTCCGTTCGTGAAATCAAATTCTATATATTCATCCTTATCTCTATAAACACCAAACACTTTACCCTTTAGTGATGTGTCTGGATGAGAGAATCCGGGGCGAAGTTTTCTCAGCATCGCATCGTTCGTGTAGACAGCTCCAATATTTCCTGAAGTTGGAACGCTGTGGTTCTTTGACCCAATAGCTAATGTATAATCACTATCACTTCGTCTAGATCTATACAAGCTGAGTGACGTTCCAAAGTAATTATTTTCACTAGATCCTTGAGATAAATCTAAATCTTCTAAAGGATTAAGTTTTTGTATCTGAGTCCAAGCTTGCTGCTTAGAACCCCAATCATCAATCTTGTTTTCGTATGTAAATACTGCACCATTATTGAGTACAGTTAGGCCACTATTTGGATAAGCATCACGAACTGATTGTTTAGCGAAGTCGTGCTTAGTTCTAGTCTCTATTGCAAACTGTTCGTTAAATGCTTTGTTTACGAATTCGCCTGAGTTGATTTCAAAGAACGTATTGAAGTCGTGACCCGGAGCGGAGATCGCCATTAAGTCTCCATCCAATACAATGTCAGCACCAAACATATCTGAAACGAAAGCATTATTCTCGATAAATGAATCTGTATAACTATGAGTTCCAATGATTCCAGACAATGCAGTTGCGTCAGTATTCATAAAACCAACGCCCAGCTCATCTGGTCTAAATTTACTTGTCGTCTTCCAAGGTATACCAGTAGTAACAGCCGATGATCCCTGTATAGAACCAACACCGTCTCCAACATTACCAACTTTCTCAATTACATATACAGCTCCAGCTCCACCGTTATGACCAACTTCTACGCCAGTTAATGAACCGTTATCTAATATTCCAGACCAAGGCGTAATTGTTTCATTATTATATGGAGTAAATGGAGATCCAACATACAGTTTATTTTTATGAATAGTTACTTTATATCCAAACAAATCACCGGGATAACCAGAATTAAATACATCAAAGTCTAAGTGATCATGACCAGCTGCTCTGAGTAGCGGAGGTATTCTTTCTGACAATCCAGCGTCTACATAAGTTTGACCATTGTATACATCTTGAATCTTAGAAGTAGACGACCAATACGTTTGATATTGTAGGAATTCATCTACATACCATTTTTGTTCGTACTCTGCCCTTGTCAGTCCACCATAAGTATACGGGGGAATGCTGAAATAATGACTTGGTGGAAGTCTGGGTGCGTCAGGACGTTTTCTAAACTTGCCAGCGTCTTCGGCTTCCATCAGTGACAACATGCCGTCGAACGGCTGATAAGGTATCTCTCGACCCGGAGGCGTTTCTATATCTTTTTTACCCTCCGTGTCAGAGTATTTGTCTACGCCAATACCAGCACTATCATATCCACCAAACCTTGCATTTAATCCAGAGTTATCTGGCAAAGCGTTCACTAGTCTACTCGGACTTGCTCTTTCTGGAGAGATAATTTTATAAGCATTTGGATAGAATTTTGTTTGAGAAAATTCATCAGAACCAAAGAAGTCATCTTGATAATACTGATAAGTTCTAGGATAAAGACTAGCTAAGAAATTAGCTAAATCATCGACGATAAATTCATCTTCATTTAGTATATTCCTGCCCTGTATAATACTAGCGTCACTAATAACAGTAACTCTAGACTTGTTATAACCTGAGAAAAATCCCCCTTGATCATAAACCTGTTGTGCAACAACTACTGGTCCATCTGCAATAACAGGAGCATCGCCATCAATTCCATAGCCAGCTGGGTCTGCTTCTGCGCAAACTTCTGAATTGTTTTCAGCACAGTATTTAGAACTATCAGTGCTAATCTGTCTAATCAAATCTTGTTCATATGAGAAACCCGGAATGGAAGGAATAGAAACAGTTCGATGTTCAAAAATAGGAACAGATGTATTGTTTGTTTTAGTTTCCAACGGTAATCTGACACCAGAAACTCCAAGAAGTCTTGTAGTTCTTTTTTGATCTGGATTTTCTTCTAGCGTCCGGTAGAATTTAGTGCCAGTAAAGTACATATCAATCTGACCACCACTTGGAAGCTGTACGTCAACTTCATAGGTTTTAGGAGTAGAGCTAGCCTCTAAATACTTCCAAGCTGCTTGCTTGATTTGGGTGGAGGCAGATAAATTGTCATCAGAGTAATCTAATATACTTGTTGAATTTCCAACCTTGTCTTCTATGCCTCCAATAATCCTTGTGGGTGTTCTGCCAGTTCCTTGACCAGAAAACGTAATTCCCCTTCTGCCATTTTCTACGTATACTTCAATAGGTTCTATTTCAGTCTCAGTAACAGATTGAACTGTAAAGAATAGTCTAAATAAGTATAAATCATCTTCAACTTCTCTACCAAGATCGTGAGAAAGAATTGAATTATGATCTGGAACATTAAATGTTGCTTTACTAATACCAGTATGTAATCTAGGCTTGCCCTTTGAAACAATTTCTATATCTGAAATACTATTACTTTTCCCACCTAGTAAAGAAGAATTATTTCTTTGTATAGGTATGATTTCATGGTTTAAAGTTGTGCCAATTCCAAGTCTATTGTATGGTGGCACGTTGGTGATAAAACTTGCTCCACCACTAGGAAATCTTGATCGAGCATTTCCGTAAAGAGTAAATGCAGAGAATAAATCTCTTGTACTTGAGTTGGTAACTACATCTGACCTTTGGGCATATCTATTCTTACCATTTAAGAATTTAGGCTTCATGCTGATTCCTAGTTCTTTACAGATATAAGCAGCAACATTAGCAGCTCGTATCATAAACGGAGTCAGTCCATCGTTTTTGGTTTCTTTATTTGGTTCTTGACCATAAGTTATAATTAACCTCTTATTGCCCAAATCTAAGAAATTCTTAATATGTTGTATATCTTCGTCTGACGGCATCTTGTCTGTGTTTGCAATCCAAGCAATGTCATACTCTAAATATTCAGCAGTCAATTTGTCTACATCTACATTTAAGTCTCTAGAATCTATTCCCATGCTATACATTTGGAATGCTATATCACTCTTAATATATCCATCTTTATACGATTTCCTGTCGGTAAATCCTCCAACTTGAGCGATTTTAGCATAAAATCCATTTTGGTTCATCTTACTGCCATAAGCTAGAATATTGTAATAAGCTAAAAGATTTCTATCGCCATCAGAAGCCAATAAAACATCTTTACGCTCTGTATAAGTGGTAGCAATAAGTACTACCTGAGAATTCTCAACCGCTCCGGGTCTGTATCTCTCTTCGTTAACCATGTCAAACTTACCAACAGTAATACTTTCTTCAACATCTTTAAATGGAGTTGAAGCCTTAGCCATTAACAAGCCATCGCTAATACCGTTAGCAGAAGCTGTAGCTAAAGGATCAAAGAATAAACTATCACTGTTTATATCATTAATATTATGATCTACATTAACAAAATTAATTCCACTATAAGATCCTTCGTTGTCTAAATCAGCCTGCCACAAGAAAGAAATTCCAGAGTAAGGAGTGTTTCCATAGTCAAACGAAATATTAGTAGTTGTGTCATATCCAACCACATAGCGTTCTATTCTTTCTCTTTCTGGGACTGCTGAAACATTAATAGTTTTCTTAACTGATTCATATGCAGCTAATATAGGAACAGGTTCGTTCTTAGGTCTATCATTGGGATTAGTGCTGATTTTTGGAATCTCAGGACGATTACAACCCCAATTGCTAGTATTGTGAGTTCCATAAGCATATCCAATATTGCGATGATATGTAATAAACGATGTTTCGCCCTTTGGTGTGACATAAACGCATTGATCTTTATACTCTGCTCGTAAATCTCCCTCATGTTTAATAGGTAAATTACACTTGTCATGCATATCTCTGTAAAGTAATTTTCTACCAGCCCGACTAGAACTTACACCGTCAATTTGTTCAAGGATAGCAAATGGATCGCTTGATTTTTTCATCCCAAATGGAAGACTACAGGAGTACAAATCTACAATATCTTCTCGATAGTGCTTGATGTCACCAACTCCATAGCCTTTAAGTCTACTACCTCTCCTTGCTATGACAGAGGTAGACTTGGCGGGATTAAACGACGACTGTACATTAAAGTAGGCGTTGGTTGATTCAATAAGAGCTTCTCGACTGTCTCTTGCTGGATGTACCTGAAGATTAATATCGAGACGTTGTAGGATAGTGTTGATGATGTTTGTAGAATCAAAGAATATCCCATCGCCTTCATATCGAGGATCATCGGCTACTAATACTAGATGTCTATCACCTTTAGATAGCCACTCTTTAATATTATTAATAATTTCATCACTATTAGAATCCACAGCTGGAGTTATGATGAATGCAAGGCCAGCATCTTCTGGTATTTTTTGATCTTCTGCGAAACTAGTTCTAGAATAATCAATACCCCTAGAAGAAAGCATTTGTTTAATATTTTCAAAATACAAATACTTATCATTTTCACTGGCTAAATCCTCATGCAAGTTTCCATACTTGTAAAACTCTACGGCTTTGTCTCTGTGAGGATAATAATCTCTACTTTCTATTAGTCTTACAGCTCCAGCATTAGTATAGTTTTGCCATTGCCAAGGTTGAGTATTCCCGTAAGCAGTATCATACCTAAACCAAGTTATTGTATTGTCGCGCTCTCCAAGACTATCAGTTGGGCAACCGATTGCTATCATGCTGCCATCGTCGTTCGTGTCTACGCTATATCCAAGCCGTGGAGTAGGAATATACCTACTGTACAGCTGGCTCCAAGCTCCACCTCGATCTGGATAGACTTCAGAATAAGAAAGACTTTTGATCTTAGAGTATGGCTTTATGTTATACGTTCTATAGAACATGAACTTAAGACTCTCAGACATCTCATTAAATATAGAGAGTTTTAGGGCGTTATTTGTTCCAGTAGGAGCTTTTTCATTGTTGTATTTATTGTTAAGCGTGTACCCCTCGCCAAACGTAGCATCAATAATTTCTTTGTTAGATTCTGCTGATAAAAATGAAGGTAAATTATTAAAGATCCTAGTTTGTAATCTACTTTCATAGTCAGACTGCCTTTGGAATACTTGAACAGCGCTTTCTGTGTACGGCGATCCAATAACGATTATATTTCCATCTTTACTGATAGCAACATCATGACCAAACCTGTCAGATACATCATCTGAATATGTAACAGGAGATTGTATTTCTTGGCGTAACTCAAAAGAAGATGTGGCATTATCTTTTTCAAACACATAAACAGCGCCACCACTAGGAGGTGGATTATTAAATTCTGAAGCGCTTACATTAAAAGTTCCTAAGTTAGTAGCTATTAACGTGTGCTTATTGGCAGCTTTAAGTGTAGGAATATCAGTTAAATCTCTTAAGCATCTAATTGACTGAGAAACCCAGTTAGATTCTGAGCTAGAAACTGTTACAGAAGCGTAACCTTCAGTAGCGTCACCCGTTCCAGCTCCTCCAGATCCAAAGTCTTTAACACCATTAGCCTTTGAGTAAGAATAGTAATAATCAATAAATTTATTTAAAGCACCTTTAAATCCATTTGTATAATAACCAACCCTATCAGAACCAAGAGAAAATGAATCATCAACAAAGAATCCCATCAATGGAGGAACTCCGTTGTGCAAAGCAGAAGCGTTAGTTGAAAAAGTATCATGGAATATATTTTTCATTTCTTGAAGCATGGTGGCTTCAGCGTCTATCCAATCCTGACTAGTAGTACTAAGATTCCAATGCCTTGTAGTTAAGTGCTTAGTAACAAAATCAGGCTGTGGAGTATTGAATTCTTCTGAGGATTCAAAAGGTATATCAGATCCAAGGTGTGGTTCTAATATCATAATTTTTATATCAAATTCTACAGCTGGATCTGCAAAATATCTGTACAGTATGTCTCTGTCTTTTAGTGCTTTAAGAACATTTTGCCAAGGTGAAACATTGGGTTGTAACTCATTATTAAATACCATCAACCCAATAGACACTGGCGTAGTAGTAACAGGAGAGAAAGTTCGTGTCCATTTGGAACCCGGACCACCAGCAACAATAACTTCTTTGTCTCCAACCTTTGTTGCATCTACTGAGTGTCCCAGTTCTCGCCCTTCTCCAGAGTTGATCCAATTTCTAATGGTTCCTGTAAATGGTAGAGTTTGACCTGAATCGTCTGTAAATGTAGCAGTTGTGGTTGTGAAATAATCTCTTCTCCATCCAGTTGGTAACACAATTTCTTGCTCAACTGCCCATTGAGCTTGATCATCTTGCTCTGACCAATCATATCCAGAAGGAGCAAGGTTTCTTCTGTATACGTAAATCTTACCATGACTTTCTACTGGGCGAGAAGCAAGGTCTGAGTTTAAGGTGTCATTTACACCAACAATATTATCTGCATACGGAACTCCCACAGCTAACATGTCTTGCACGATCTTGACGGATGAGCCGAATTTATTGTCAGAAAATCTGTTGCTTATTTTTTCTAATAACTGTATTCCAGAATAATTAACTTCTGGAGGAATAATACCACTACTCTCTGACTTACCATAATTCCACTCTTGTAGCTCTCTTGGAACATCAATTATTTCAGAACCAGCGCTTTGACCAGTAATAACCAAATTGTATGGAGCGTTAGGAATAAGATTGGTAAATTTACGAATGCCATAATATTCTTTATCATATCCAGCTTCTACGTTAGAATAAACTCTAACGGGCCTGATGACTCCACCTTCAGCGCATTCTGGTACATACCAAGTTGTATCATGGGTAACTATAGCAGTTTCGGTGCATGAAACGCCAGCGTTGGTGTCGCAGTCTCCGTAACACATAGTATTCACGCCCCTGATCTCGTCATTAGCTGGAATGCTTGCGTACTGATTATCATCTACATAAATTTCAAAACCGTAATTTTGACCATTCCAAGTAAATGCTTCTAATTGGCCTTCTTCTTTACCTACGGGTTGTACGTGATATGTGTACAAGTTTATGTTGCTTGTAATAGTTTCTAGTATTGGCCTGCCTTGAACTTCAAGTGCTAAACTATCCGATATGCTAATTGGATTTTCATCTGGACCAGAAACATAAAAATTAATAGAATTATTTACAGTGATTGGAAAATTAGTTGCGCCATGTCCACCTAATATAAATATACTAAACGAATCAGCATTTGTATTAAATGATTGATCACTAGCATTTATACCTCTAGTATAAAGATTAACACTGGATAGTGACTGAATAGCATCAGAAAATAATCCTTCTGAGTACAAAGTAAATGGATCTCTAAGATTATTTGCTACTGAAAATCCACCTAAATTAGAAAGATTTAATATTCCACTTTCAGCTAAACCTCCACCATTGTGCAGATTCAAATTTGCATAGCCACCGGACCAGCCGGAAGCATAAATATTCATATCAGATGAATGTTGAGTATAAATATTACCACTAGTATATAAATTAACAGAAAGGTCTGGAAGGGTATATGTTTCATGGTTTCCAAACATGACGCTGCCAAACCCACCAGCCGCAATAACTTCTTTAACCGCGCCTTCAGCCCATGTCATATTAAGAGAACCAGCAGAATAAGCATCACCACTAGTATAAACGTTTAAATGTTCGTTAGATTTATCTTCAAATAATATTATATCATCCATCTTGATATCTAATGAATGAATTTTTATCTCAGAGTGTTCATATGAGCCAGATGGATATACTAGATCATACTGTACAAACATCTCATCAATGTCTCTACCAAAGTAATTCTCTGAAAATTCTTTCTTAGTGATCCGCTTGTCGAAGAACGCCCAAGGTTCACTGTCAGAATCAGTATATTGTTCTAGTGTGAATCTACTCTTAATCTTGATCCAGCAATCTTCAGGTGTTACATAATGAACATCTCTACTGACTAAGCCAAAGTTGGTGCTAGCAGAGTATGCACTTTCTTTAGTTGGCGCGTATAAGCTTGCAATAAGTTTTGCACCAACTTTACCGTCAGGCCACACAATGTTATCGTCGCAGCTGTGTTGAAGAATAGTATTTACTAGTAAAGAGTCTTCAGCAAACAAATAACTTCTAGGTAAATCTTTTACAATTCTAGGAGATACAGCATAAAATCTATCTTCTCTACCAGAAAGCTGAACTCTAATCATATCATTTTCAATTTGAGTATGATAAGCTAAACCAGAAGCGTTAACAGTAGGTGGTAGATCTATATTTGTTAAATCTGCATAAGTCTTTCCATGATTGTGGAAGCTATGATAAATATAATCAGTTCCAATTCTTTTGGACATAACGTCAAAGTCTGGACCAAACTGACAATACTTAAATGAGCCTAACTTCCAATCATCTGTTTTCTCGTCTACAAAACGGAATAAATTGTCTGATCCATCCCAGAAATTAATTGAGTTTGATCTAAAGAAATCAAGGATTGTATGTTCTTGGACAGACGCATCGGGGACTTTAGTAGAGTCAATAATATTTGCATGTCCGCTAGCATTAATATCAGATATGCCAATCTCACTTATAAAGGCGTTGAATCCTACGCCAGAGCCAGCAGAATAAGAAAATGTTAAATCACTAGTACCACTATGCATAACAAAAGCATTTGACTCAGCACGAAGTATATCAACATCAGATACTATTTCATTCTTAGTATATAGCCTAAGTTTATTATCTCCCCTTTGATTGTAGGTCAAAACAACACCAAGAGGATATTGATAATTATCATAAGAGAGAGTGTCAGATATCTCAATAATATTAGAAGAATTTTTTTCTTTAGCGTAGGCTGTGAGATAACCATCTTTATAACCTAGAGCGTATTCTAAGTCACTACCGCTATCCCACTTACTAAAGATAGCTCCAGAATTCCAAAGGTTGTAATTAGGACTTGTTCCGCTAACAGTAACATCTGGAGAAAATTTAGTATATACAGTGAAGCCTTCAGACGTTGGTGTATCTCCAAAGTTTAAGTACCCATCTACACCAGAGCATCGAAGCACATTGTCATAAGCGTCAAGTATTTTACCTTCAAGCTCATGGCCCGTAGGACACCAATCAATTGTTTTATAAGATCTAATATTAGAGTCAAACAAACTAGAGTTATTAAACCTTAATCCAATATTCCTAGTTAGACTATCACTTATATTTGAATTAAATAATCCAGAAATAGATACATCACCAAAGTCGTCCATGAATGCATTATTAACAACTTTATTGAAATCAAAATATCCCAGCAGGAACGGTTGGTTTTTTGTGTTTCTTTCATATGAGAAATCGAAAGCTTCTGCATCAAACGGAGAGTCATCGACCTGACCAGTACAACCCCTCCAACGACGAGAATAATTTGTCTTTAACGTGTCTTCTATTTGAGTATATCCATGAGGGACATTTTCTAGCAAGGACAATCCATGAGACATTGAGTTTGTTATAGAATCAGTATCTTTTTTAGTATCAGGGTATAATCTACCTGTTCGATCAGCAAATTTCTTGGATAAATATCCTGCTGTAGTCAATGGGAAAGCTCCAGCAGGAGCATACTTAATAATCAAATCGGCTCTTTGTATGGATGCACCGCTTGGAATTGGGTATATATCTAAGTACAAAGATTCAAAGTATGTACTCATACTATAATCTTTTGATCTGCCAAGTCTTACACTATCATTATATATCTTTAATGGTACATCGTATGTCTCAAAATTTATTCCAGTTACGACAGGGTTTCCTATCTTATAATGATCGCCAGCTGCGTGTTCTATAATAGATTCTTGGAAGTACGCATCTTTATCAGAAATAGGATGGTTAGAAATACCTAAATCATCAGTAGGTAAAAAGCCTGAGTGACTTGGAATTATGCCACTTCCAACTTCTGCATTTTGTAAAAACCCGCCTTGCTCAGAGGTGATAGCAAGAACACCATCATCACTGTAACCAACTACATCAATTGGAAAATCATCATGAAGTGTCGAACCTTTCTTAGCACTGATACGCAATGTTATTTCTTCTACAATGAAAACAGAGTCGTCAGGCTCAACCATCGCCACTTTAGCGGTTCCAAAATCAGATCCACCGTAACGCTGACCTATGAAGAAAGCGCCTCCGGTTTTTTCTTTTACTGATTGAGGTTTTGCATTTTTATATAATAGTTGTAATTTACCAGATTCACTAACTGGTGTAATGCTATCTAAGGTTATCCAACCATCTACAAATCTATTAGCAAGTCTATCTTTAAATACTCCCTCCGCATTATCAGAGCTTGTGTAATATACGTTACCATCTGCATCAGCAGAACTCTTCCAAACATTAACAATACCAGTAGGATATATATTATTATTATAAGATGATGTCAAAACTCTCGTAGGAGATAAAGCTCTTTCTAGTCTCTGACCAGTTGGCTGTGGCATCAATACAATATTCAGCTGACCGTCATGAAGTAATCCACTACTCAAGCCTTCATTAACTATTTCAATAGAGGATATTCTTAAAGCATTCGTTGGGTTTAGCTGATAACCCTGAGTTCTTGTCGATAAAGGCGCTCCATCTAAAGACAAATAATCATTAGGACTACTTGGTACAAACTTCCTTGTAAGGTCACAATTATCTTCAAAGCCTCCATCAAATTTTTTATCAAACGGTTCGTGAAAACATGTTGCATCTACATCAAACGCAAGAAGATATCCACTGTTTTCATTAACAATAGGATAGTCAAATCTATCTAATCCAGTTCCTGCGTAGAACTCTTCAGGTTCTGTTACAAGTGTAAACCAATCTCTTTGTAAGTTAGGGTGTATTGTATAATCCTGTTCTCCAATAACAGATATATCTTTATACTTAGCAATCAAATCTCCTGAAGGATCTAAGAACTTAATATTTTTAATATCATACTTAGGTGGATTATTACCATCATAATTAAATAAAGGAGCAGCGGCTCTAAAAACCAACACACTTTCCATAGGAGTCATGGTAGGATTGGTAACTTCAAATTTATATTGAAAACTACCAGCAGTGTTAATAGATGAAGGGGTTATGTAAGAAGAGTTCTTATCAGATAGAAAGTATCCCGTACCACCATTTTGAAGTACATTGCCTACAAAAACCCCCTCATCTATGCTTCTATATATTCCGCTATTACCTAGCTTTTCATCTACTAAACTAATACCATCATGTTCTATATCTTCATCTTTAATAGGATATAATTTTTGTATAAATCCACTAGCAAAATCCATAAGAGAAAGTTTCTTAGCATGACCTTTCATCTTTTCAAAGAATTTGATTTTCATTGTACCTTTAGAATCAAACTTGGCAGCGAAGTTTGTAATCGGCACATTCATGGAAGCCCTTAGATTACTTCCAGATTGACATCTTGCAAATATACGATGTATAGTTTGAGGAGAGCCAGTATATGTATAAATATGATTGTTACTTGTAGCTGGGTCATATACTGAGTCTGGAATACCATCTAAACCAGACTGTTTATATTCAACAGAGTCAATATCAAAAAGTTGTTCAGGAAGAATTCTGGGTGGCTTCTTGGTAAACTCTCGTTGCGCATTGAAAGATACATCGCTATCTCCACGCATAATTTTAGGCAAGGCGCTTGGGACACTGGAAAAAGAAGCAGCACCAAATCTTGGTTCAGAAAAAGTTTCAGATGTTTCCCCTAAGCCTCTACGAAAACTAACAATAGTTAATGAAGCGAGAGATTTAAACCTAGTGGTTACTTGAGGTTTTGCCTTAAGCTTAACTTTTTTTACAAGATGACCTCGGACCCTACTGGTTCCTGTCATCCTGACTTTAAAAGAATCTTGATCCGCACATCTAACTGACATATATTATTCCTTATCCTACAGTGCCTTCTCTTTGTACTACTGGTTCATTGCCTACAAAGAGATTTTTAAGTTTGGTAGAAACTTCAGCCATAATTTCTTGCTTTGCTTGTGCTGTGATACTTTTCAAAGCCTCACCTCCATTTATATTAACATTCACATCTACGGGTGCGCCAAATGTAATGTTGATATTCATAGCTTCCAACCTATCCACCTGAGCTTTGAATGACTCATTAAATCCTGCCAAGTTCTCACCAAAACCATCTAGTCCAGATAAATCTAAACCACCTCCCAAAGCACTAGATAGGTTTTGAATGGAAGTATTTAAAGGACCAATGGCTCCCGTTAACGGACTAATAGCTCCTGTCAACCCAGCTGTCAACGCATTAAACGGAGCAGTAATAGCAGAAGTAACAGAATCGCCAACATCACTTACCGCTCTTAATGGTGCGGTAATGCCACTAATTAAGCTATCTAACACACCTTTTTGATCTGTAGCTGCTACGGATACTCCACCTGTATCGGGTGTTGCGTAGGCTGCTGTAATTATTTTCTTTAGCTCGTCTAAGCCCATTGAATTAATACTATCAACCTGTTCTGGACTAGTTGCTAGTGAAGCGGCTTGTTCTCTAAGTCTAGTAAGGTCCGAAGGTCCAGATGATGCCAAAGAACTCATTTCATTTAAATTAACAACAAATACTTTTTGTACATCCCCTTCAACCTGTTTTTGGATTCGTTCAAATTCTGACTGCATTTGACTAGGCTTAGATTCAGCTTGTTGGTCTGGTGGTGGAGTGGCTCCAGCAGCGGGAGATGAAACAGTAGGATCAAGACCCTGTTGTTCCATAGCAGCACCAACTGGATCAGTGAAAGGATTGACAATAGGCTTGCCAGTAGCAGGATCAAATTTCTCAGTAGGAGGAGGAGTAGTAGTAGTAGTAGGTGTGTTTGCTTCTACTTCATCTACTGCTTTCTGGACTTGTTTGTTTGCTTCTCGTTCTTGTATTTTAGCAGCTTCCAACATGTTTGATGTTGCTGTTTTTAAGTTTCCAGTGGACTGTGGCAATGTGCTAGCCAAATCTCTAGCTGCGGCTTTTGCTGCTTCAGCTTCTGGGCTTGTTCCAGTTGCAGCTTCTGCCATCCCCTGAGCTACACCGGGAGCTAATCCAGCACTAGAGAGTCCCATGCCAACAGCGTTCTGTCTAACCTGACCAATATCCTGACCCATAAAGGAAGTCACGCCAGCTTGCTGCATTTCTTCTAGTTGTTTATTAGCTGTACCAAATGCAGACATTCCAAACTGATTAGCTAAAGTTGGATCGCCAATCGCTGCTGCGGCGGCTGCACCTTTACCAGCCATAGTATCAAGAAAACCTTCGATATCATTACCAAGTAATTGTTCTGCTGCTTTTTTCTCAGCAGCATTTTTAGCATTGATAACTTTAATTTCATCTCTTTTTACATCTATCAACGCCTTGGTAAGTTGGTAATTTTCTTCAGCAGCTTTTTGAAGTCTTTCTTCATCGGCTTGGAATTGAGGAGAATTAATTGTAGCTTGAGCTTCTTTGTCACCTGCGGCTGCTTCATTTCTGGTTATTCGTTGTTCTTCCTGTTTTTTAGCAATTTCATCATTTCTATTTCTTATTTCATCGGCACTTCCAGAAGTCATCTGAGACAAGCCAACATCTGCACCTGTAACATTCAACTTATCAACAATAGCTTGAGACTGTTGCTGTGGAGTTACTTGAGGTCCACCAAACTCTGCCATGATTTCAGCAGCTTCTAGAGTCACATCAATTTGCTTTTTTACTGCACTAGCCAACTCATCTTCTAAATCCAATCTCTTTCTTTGAACTTGTGCTAGTTTATCAGAAGCTTCTGCTAAAGCTTCTAAAGCTGGAAGAACTTGATCAAGAGTAGTATCTCCTAGATCTGCCAGCACTTTATCAAGAACTGCAAAATTACCAGCCATGATTTCGTCTAGATCTTCATTTTTAATATCAGCTCCCTTTAGAGCGTCTAAAATACGTTCTTTAACGTCTTCTCCAACTCCATCCATTTGTCCAACTACAGCATCAGCAAAAGCTCCTCTTCTGTCTCCAGCATTACCGGGACCGCCAGCTCCTCTTTTGAAATCTGCAACCAAAGAGTCTTTAGCCGATTTACTAGCACTAACGAAGAATTTCTGAGCTGTATTAATAGCCTTAATATTTTCTCTAAACTTAGTAGCATCTCCACCAAGCCTTTCAATTTGAGAAGAAGCATGATTAACAGCTTCCTCAAAAACACCAGCTTCCATTCCCTGAGCTGCGTTTGTCACACCGGCTTTCAAAGTATTAATGGTCTGGTCCATCCTGCTAATACTACCATCAAAACCATCAACTAAATTACTCATACCTAGATTAGCGGCAGAAGCTGCGGCATTAATTCCTTGAAATCCTAGATTCATAGCATCAAATGCTGCTTTTGTTCTTTCAGCTTCTTTTGTGATATTATCAAAAGCTTTCTGAAGTTCGTCTTGATCTGCCAACTCTGCAAGTGCTGGATTCGCTGCTTGAAGTTGAGCCATGAAGGTGTTGAAGTCACCACCTGTAGCAGCTACCTGTTTGCCTAAAGCGTTAATAGCTGGTTGACTTTGGGAGATTGCTTCTTGAGATAATTTATCCTGTTCTTTATTGTTCTCATCAATCTGTGCTTGAGCCTTATCCTCATTTTGCTTAGTAGTGCCAAAGCCGAAACTAAAACCTGTAAGACCAACCATGAAATCACCAACAGCACTAGCAGCCGTTCTGGTATTTTTCATTAACGCAGTATTAGCTTCGATATTTGCCTGTCGAGAAGCAAGCACCGCAGCTGTGCCAGCACTAGTAGCAGCTAAAGCTTCAGCAGCTGAGATGTTTCCAGCTTGAAAATCCTTCATGGCGGCAGTAGCTTCTTTGCTTGATTCTGCTAATGCCTTGTGAGCAGCTGATTGAAGTGCAGCCGCTTTTGCTGTTTTAGTTAATACTTCTTTAGTTTTATCAAATGGGATAAAAAAGTCTCCAGAAAAATAACCAATAACAGCACCAACAGCTATGCCTAGAGGACCAAAAATAGCCCCAGCAGCAGCACCAACTGCCATGCCCGTAGCAGCAGCTTTTCCTGATTCTCCCTCCGCTTGCGTTCCAGCTTGTTTTACGGCTTCGTCAACATCACCCTTTTCTATCGCTTTTTCTTTTCTAGCTTTGGCAGCAGAAGCTACAGCGCCACTCCACATATACATAATAGCTATAGCAGCAGTTAAAGCTGCAACAAAAGCTATGACAGGAAGAGCAAGTAATGCCACTGGACCAGCAAGGGCCAAACTTGCAGTTCCTAATGCCATATTCCCTAGCATAGCAAAAAAGCTTCCACCAGCTTCTGCCACATCAGCTGTAGTAGCAACTGCACTACCTACAGCCTCTCCCAAATCAGTTGCGGTAGCAGCTGCACTTCCTCCAGCCTCTACTACATCAGCTGTAGTAGCAACTGCACTACCTCCAGCCTCTGCAACATCAGAAGTAGCAGCAGCAGCACTAGCAACAGCTTGAGCTTGCATCGAACTTGACGCTCCAAATATAGACGGAAGTAACTTTGAAGCAAAACTTCCAGCCACCTGTAAACCAGCAAGTCCTGCTTTTGCCATACTTTTTACAAAATCAGTTGATAAGAGCATTGCCACCATACTAAGCTGCATAGCCATATCGTTTACGCTATGTAAGAAATAATCCATAGGCCCAGAAGCTTCATCAATTACCGGAAGAAACATGGAGAAGGCAGCTTGTAGAGCAAAGACACTCATCATCATGCCTTCCATGCTCATTTTTGTTTTACCAGTTGATTCTTTTAAATTTTTTGATGCTTTAATAGATTCAGCTGCTTCTTTCTTATCTGCTTCAGCAGCTTCCAAACTTGCTTTAATTTCTTTATTAGTAGCATCAAGTGCTTTTAGTTTAGCATCATTGTTTTGTAGCGTAGTCGTAGCTGCTGTAGCTTCAGCCTGAGTGATTTGACCAAGAGCTGCTAATTGAGTGACGTTAGCTTGAGTGAGTTGATTTTGAGTAGAAGCTGTATTGAGAATAGCAGTTACCAAACTGGTCATCGACTGAGTGGCGACCATTGAAATTTCACCTAGAACACTGATCCCAGCTGCACTGATCATTGAACTTTCACCTAGAGCATTGATCCCAGCTGTATTGAATCCTTCTACTCCACCTCCATTTTCAAATCTTTGTACAATACTACCAACTGGACCGCCCTTATTAAACTTGGCGATTTTATTCATCTGACCAAGCTTACCATATCCAATATTTTGTGCTGACTTTTTATTAATTACAAACTCACCCGGAGTCAACAAGGCAGGAACTGTATCTGGACCTTCTGGGCCAGTACTTCCCATAGCTCGTTTTTTTCTTCTTAATGAATCTTTGGAAGCGGCTTTGTCTCTATTCTGTGATAGCTTGCTATTTTTATCAAACTTGTTGTGTTCTTCTCCTTTGGCCTCTTTAGCTGCATCTTTAGCTTCAGCTTCAGCTATCAATTTATTTGCAACAGTAGACCTAAAGCCCTCTACTAATTTGTTAACACCTTTTTTAGCCAAACTTCCCAAAGCATCTTCGTTAAATGTTCTTTTGGCATCTGCAATTCTTGTGCCATCCATACCAAATACAGGAGCAGCAGATCCTAAGCCTAGTGGATAATCAAAAGTTGCATTAGCAGCGTCACGCTGTTCATTAAATGGTTGGTCTGATAAACCAGTAATAAATGCTTCAAATATATTGCCTTCAACCTGTGCTGGATTAGCTTGTTGATAACCTGTACTAAACTTACTTGGATTAAATTTAGGAGTACCGCCAAACGATTTAGTAGCAAATTCACTAGCAAATTGTGCTATACTGTTCTTAAGTCCTGCCTGAAAGCCTTCAGCAACCTGCGTGTTCAAGGAACCAGACTGTACATCAATTTTAAGCGCTCTGCTAAGTTTTCCTATTTCTGCCTTCTCTGAATCTCTAAGGCGAGGTGAGCCTGTTTTGTTACTTGTGAGGTTACTTAAACCCCTTGCAATTGGTTCCTCTAGTTTTGCAGTATCGCCAGCCTGAAGCGTTGCCATTAAATTTTTCACAACACCTTGAGGCTGTAGGAATGCACCTCCAATGTCTAAATCAGAGTCGCCAACATTCTTGTCTCCAGCAGCTTTCAGTGTTGCAGAAATGTCTTGCCCATCTATTTGGAATCTTGCCCCTACTCCTTCATCGCCTAATTTTTCTTGAACAGTCTGTTTTTTTCTTGCTTTTTTAGCCGTTTTACCATAAGTATGTCTACCTCTTGTAACAATGCCACCAGCAGCATACTTATTCATAGCCTCCAAATTGCCAGCACCTAGCTTCGCAACACTATCTTTTTTAATGACAAACTCTCCCGGCATCAGCATAGCTGGAACAGTATCTCTATTACCAGTTCCGGGGACAGATCCACCTCTGGCAAACTTCATTACTTTGCCACCCTTACTGAATGCGCCCAGCATGGCAGGAACGCCATCACTATCACCAGTAACTGGAACTTGACCTCCTCTGGCAAGCTTCGTTGCTTTACTACCCTTATTCGTAGCCTTTAAATTGCCAGCGCCTAACTTCGCAACGCTATCTGGACGAACTGTAGCAAATTGCTTATATGAATATTGCAGTGGTACTGCTGAACCTTTCCAGCTAGCAGGGTCTGGGCTTGGGAAATCTTCTTCCTTAGCGTATGAACCCGTATATAATTGTGCTTGTGGAACTATACTTTTGCTAACCGGCCTACCATCTTTGCTTCTACCCGAATTAAAGTAAGTACCCCAAATTTTAGTTAGTGCAGATGCACTTACTCTGCTTCTGTCTGAAACTAAGCTTCCTCCTTGCTTCGTCGCTTGTTGCATAGCAGCGTCATATAAAGCTCTGCCTCCTCCACCTGTTGCTTGAGAACTAGTAACTGCAAAAAGTCCACCTCCTATGTCTCTTGCAGAAACCTCGCCGCTACTTGATTGTCCTTTTTTAAATCGGGCAGTAATTATTCTTCCACCAGTAGTTTCAACACTTAATCCTTTTTGATTAGTCTTCTTCGTTGCTTTACCACCCTTATTCATAGCCTCCAAATTGCTAGCGCCTAACTTCGCAACGCTATCTTTTTTAATAACAAACTCTCCGGGCATAAGCATGGCAGGAACGGTGTCGCTATTGCCACTACCCGGAACCTGACCTCCTTTGGCAAATTTCATTACTTTTCCACCCTTACTGAAACCGCCCAGCATACCGCCAACTCCCTTACCCATAGAGCCTAAAAGTTTAATACCGGCGAAAGCAGTTAGTAAAGGTATGATTGGAGCTAGAGCATCAGCTAGTTTTATCAACGCACTGGCTAGTTTTAAGACAGTATCAGCCATTATTTGGAACGTAGTACTAGAAGTAACACTTCTAATTAAAGCTAAAAACTCTTCTTTAACTTTAGTAATTTGAATGCCCAAAGCAAGTTGAGCTTTCGCTGCATCAGTAGCTAAACTTCCAGAACCAGCTTGAGCTACATTTAAAGCAGCCTGAGCTGTAGAAAACTGTTGTAGTAATGGAATGACTTTACCAATTTGTCTAAATCCACCCAACTGTTCAGCAATTTCAATGAACGTAATATCACCCTGCTCTAGACCTGCTAAGGCAGCACTAAGCTGACGTATAGCTTCAAAGGGTCCAACAAACTTACCTTCTAAGTCGAGAAGTTCAACTCCAAACTGTTTAAGATATTCAATAGTTTCAGGACGTTGAATACGTGTAAAGATAGTTCTTAAACCAGTAGAAATACTTTCAGCAGATTCTCGCGTTGTAGCTCTAACGCTGGTAAATAATGCAATCAATTCATTTAGATCACCACCAGCTGCCTTAAACACACCACCCGTTCTACGAATGACAGCGATCAAGTCGCCAGATTCTACAGCGAACTGACCAGCAACCGCATTCAAAGAACCAAGTTGTTCTTCCAGAGCAGCAGCGCCCTGACCAAACTGATTCAAGATTGCTACAGCGCCTTCAGCCGTCTGCGTAATATTATCAAACGTAGGAGCTAATTCAGTTTTAGCTAAAGTAGACAACGCTGTTTGAGTGTCTCTGGCAGATAAACCCGTCTGAGCTAAGATTCTAGATACACTTAATAACGAAGTAGAAGATACACCTAAAGTAGTAGATAATCGAGTAATAGTATTGGTAAGACCTTGAAGAGACTCCATGCTCTTACCAGTAACCTGAGAAACTTTAACTAATTCTCTTTCAAAAGCAATAGCTTCTCTAATAGCATTACCCAGCGTGTTAGTAAATAAACTAACCGCTCTGGTAGCAATAGCCAAGCCAGTAAATCTATTAATATTAGCTTTTAAAGATCCATTTAATTTATTAAACGAACCACTAGCTTGATTAGCAGATTTAGATACATTATTTAGTTGCTTAGTTGCAGTGCCAGCCTGTTGTACATTTACATTTACACTTACGCCCTTTAATTGTGATTGTATTTGTGATACAACCTGACGAACGTTATTTGGTGCTTGTAATTGTAACTCAGCTGTTAGTACGAATTTTGACATATTTTCTTCCAGTTATGCTCGTACTATCCGACAACTATCCACTAATCTGTATTGTTTTTTGGACTACTTTTTTTGGTTATTTTTTTCTTAGGAGTAGCAGGGTGTACATCATCTTCATAGTCTGCCTGAAGAAGCATTTGCCCCGCTTCACTTAAGAGATTACCTTCTCTGTCTATTCTATCTCCACTATCATTAACCAACCAACCCTTATCATTAACTAAGGTTCCGTCTACATCAATTCTATGTCCTTCTTGGTCTACCAAAGAAAGATCGTCATTGACTAAATTAAACTTCTTAAGAAATTGATTTTCAGGCAAGCTTTCCTCATAGGAATTGTCGAGATTATACATCATTTGACCTAAAGCAGAAGCCGCAGCGAATGCTATTTCGTCATCAGCATTTTCGTCATATTCCTCTAGATTCTTATACACTTTTTGATCGTTATCGGTATAGGTACAATTTGCTACTAAAAAATTAAATTTAGCATTTTCAGCTAAACCTTCAGCTGTATTGGATTCAAGTGCAATTTTCTCAGCTATTAAATCCCTTAATTGTATGCGTAGTTGACGTATTTCTATGGCTTTTCTTTTGCCTTCAGAAACCTTTAGCTTTCTACCATCCACACCTAGAGCAATCTGTCTTTCTAGTAATTTAATATTTTCAGTAATAGTATGTTGTTTTTCTTCTTTACTATCATCCCACATTCCGTTTTTCTTCATGAATTCATTCAAGGAAATCTTAGTAAACAATCCTTCTTTGACTGATTCCGTCCAAATCTTAGCTCCAATTTTTTGAGCTTTATTAATAAGGCTAGCATTAGGTCTTTTTACAACGATTTTAACTTTGCTACCGTCTACCTTTTCAACTAGAATTTCCTTTTGTTTTTTAGCCATGTTGTCCTCCGATTTTGTTAATTGGTAAAGTAACCGTGTTAGTTTTTAAATTTATATCATACAAATCTATTTCTGTATCTACATTTCTGATTTGATGATTTCCTTTGTCTAAAATTTCTGAACGCAGTGTATTGAATAATTCCTGCATTTTTTCTGCGTCTTCAGCACCTTCATCCCATAAAAAACTAAATAAATTCTCTACTGAAGAAATAGCTCCAATCATTGTAGTTTGGACTTTTTTCTTAATAATTCTTTTTAGTCTTTCTTTAGACTTTATTCTGTGCGTAGGTTTATCTCTAAAACTCATTTTTGTTTGTTTCCTTTCTTAAATCCTTCCATTATTTCTTTTCTATACTCCGCTTGCTTGTCTGAAAATTTATGATGTTCTAGCCTGCCTTCTTTATTAAGCTGTTCTGCTCTTCTTTGTTTAACTGCAAGAGATGATTTATCGTTTGAATTAGAAATAGCAGCAGCTTCTTTTTTATTACTAGCCATTATAAATACATTTTCAGAAGATTTAATCTTTTCATTTTTAACAATATCTTCTGTAGCTTTCTTGTTAGCTTCGGCTTCTCTTTTTCTTCTTTGTGATACAAACCATCCGTCTAGAAAATCATCATCTTCTATTACTTCTTTTGGGGGTGTGTCCATAGACTCATGTACGCTATCGTAAGTCCTAGACCATAAAACTATATTCCTTTGATTTATTGTAGGTTCTTCGTTTATGAATAATCTAATACCAGATTTTTCAGCCATAGACCAAAGAGATCTCCAAGGCTCAGTTCTACAAAGTTCTCTTATTTCTGTGTCAGATAAAATATTTTGTTGATAAGCAACTATCAAATCATCTATATTATCATCAATGTCAAATGCGCTTTTAATACAACATTTCTTTACTATAAATAATAGTCTAGACATCTCTGCATATTGTTCAGCAGACTGCATGTACATAATATTTTTCTTATGCATCAACGTACCAAGAAGTTTTTCTTGTCTTCTCAAACGTTTTCTGTGTTTTTTTACAAAATCATCATTCAAATATTTTTCATATAACTCAAGTTTATTATTGTCAATAGATTTTTCAACAGTTTTTACCGCCTCGTCGTCTATATCAGTCCAAGCTTCTGTAACTAGCATGAAAGCTTCCAATTCCTTACTGTCCATTAATCCGTCTGATCTTGCCTCTTCAAACGCTTCCATATAAGCATCGTAAGAGTCTATCACATCCTGCAACTCAGGAGGTCTTATCGAAATATTAAAATTTTTTATGTGTACTTTGCCAGATCTTATAGTAGCAACAAGAAACTCCCGCAAGCGTAGATCCATATTATAAACCTCGATTACGGGAGTTCAATTGTTTCCTTTAAAATCCAAATACATTATTTATTACTCAGCATTACAGGCATTGTCTATAGCAGTCCACTCCGTATTAATACCTACACTGTAACTGTTATATCCGACATAGGAATCGGTGATTGTTTGATTGCCACCACCAGCGTCTCCACCAGATTTAGATGTACCCGTCCAATTCATAGTACCAAACGTAAATGTTCTATTGCCAGCCTTAATGCTAGCATTCGTTAGTTTACCACCAATATCACATTTATTTTCACCAGTATTTGGGTCTAATCTTTCATTGAAGTTAAAACCCTTTGACTGTTTATCAGCAATTGACTCTAATTCTAGAGTAGTTTCTACAGGAAAACCAGCTGCTTTAAAGTATGGGAATTTATTACCAAGTTGCAATAAATCTTCTCTATCAAAGCTAACTGAGAAGCTTAGACTTTGGAGACCACCCAAACCAAACGAAGCACTAGTGAGATGTTTTCTCTGAATAATTCCAGAAGCTGACGAATCTGGACCGACATCATTTGAAAGAATACCGCTCTCGTAAGTACCCTTCGATGGCAATTTGAGGAGGCCGCTTTGCCATTCGCAACTGTTTCCTACCAATGTAACACTTTCAGTTGCTGGACCTTCAACGCCAATATTTAGGCTGTAATTAGATAAATACATACCAGTAGCTGATACAGAACCATGAGAGTTCTTGGAGTCATCATCTGCCGTTACCATAGCTATATTAAAACGTCGTGAAGCTGCCGTGGTGAATGTATTAGTTCCACCCGCAGCATCGTTGGCGCAGACATTCCACAGAGTTCCATCCTTAGTGAATGCATCAATAGTAGCTGAATCTGCACCCGGATAAATACCGATTGCTCTTTCTAAAGTTACTTCGATACTTGGTAAACCTTCAACATTCTCAAAAATCTGTAATCTACCCAACTCAAAGAGTTGTTCATATTCTAAACTAGTTGTAATGCCAACGGATTGAACTAAACTGGAAACATAACCAGCTGTTGTCTTTTGTGTGTCATTATTGCCATTAGCGGCGCAGGGACACAAAGTCGCACGTTGAACTGCATAATAAACTCTATTACTTGCCATCTGTCTCTCCTATATATAGGTATATTGTTGTACGGGAGGTTTAAAGATCTAGATCTGTATAATTATACACAAAAAAACCTATTTTATAACCTCTGTTGTTATTCTTACTATTCCACCAAAAAGACTTGAATTTAACATTTCCATACCTTGAACTCTTGGGTCTAACAATCTCGCAGTACAGTCTTTATAGCCACTACGAAGCTCTGGATAACGAGGCGCTCCAGAAACTGGAAACCCTTGATAATCAAGAGGAAACGCACCGTTAGATGCTATTTTATTAGAATCTAAAATCGGGACATGGTTATCAGCCTGTAACGACACAATGTCTACAAGCTTATTTCTGGTCATTTCATCCTCTGCTAGACAGTGAAATAATACATCTGTCTTTATGAATTTTCTTGCGAAATTACCTAATTCTAGGGGTCTAGAGCTTCTGCTTGGAACTATTTCAATAGCAATAGCTGGAAGCTGAATTCTCATTTCATTAGGTATTTCATAATCTCCTTTTGTATCGTCATTAAAAAATGAAGACTTATCTAAAGTCCTATATTGTATCTCTCTTATAAAAGGTAAATTAGAAGCATATAATACATTAATATATTTATAACTATGTTCAGCTTGAACTTTACTGCCAGATGGAATGGCATCATCAAATACTACTCTTCCATTAAAATAATCGACATTGTGGGAATAATCTCCAGCAGTAGTAGATGGATAGAAAACATCATCAACATATACTCCTGATAATCCGGGTTTAGTGTCGTTAGTACCCACCAGAGGGGCGGTAACGCCATCAGGGTCAATACCGCTTTGCCAAACCCAATTGGCTCTAAAACCGTCCCAAGCCTTTCCTGTGGCAAAATGGGGGTGAGAGGTTAGTTTTAGTTTAGAATAATCAAAACCTCTAGGGGAAGTTTCGCCCAAGCTGGAATTAAAATAATTACCTTTTTGTAGCAATTCCCAATCAAAATATTCAACCAGACTGTCTAACAGCTGATTGTTTAAAGTTGCGTCAAAAATATTATTAAAACCTATTAATCCCATTATCTTAGCGCATCCTTTAATACTGTAGATATTTGATGTTCTTGAGTTTGACCTATTAAAGCTCTAGTAATAAAATTATCATCTGAAGTTCCTGAAAATTGAGGTGGTACTCGAAACGCTCCTCCTTGAGACATATAGCCCAAGCCTGATCTTCCTAATCCACTTTTAGGGTCGTATGTGTAACCAGCTACAATAATCTCATCTCCTCTTTCCAATAACCACTGTAGCCAATGCAAATCACCGCTTTCGTATATGTTGTGGCCTTCGGGCAAGTTGAGTAAATTGCTAAAAGACGATGGCTGGAAGTATACATATACGCCACCATTTCTTAAATTTTTGTTGAAGTTTTTGAATTCTACATAAATACTATTTACAAACGCTTGACTAATAGCAGATATGGCTACAGAGCTTTGTCCAGAAGTTAAACCAAACGCTCCAGCTAGCTGACCTCCTGAAATTGAAGTTATTTCCGGGGAGGACATTAAAAAAGACACTGCTATATTTTTACATTTATTCTGAATATCCCCTAATTTTGATTTAATTTTTTGATTAATTAATTGAGCCGAAGCTTCGTTGACACGGTTCTGGATAACCTTTGTACTATCTAATAGTTTAATGCCTTTAAAATTACTCATGCTCTTTTCCAAAAACAAGCGGCATATCTATCTTGTTTTAGTCCCATTGGGATAGGGTCTCCATGTCTAACAAATCTGTATTCTCTGTATCCTTTTATGTCTTTATGTACTATTAATGCAGCAGCTTTCATTAACGCCGGAACATCTGTAAACATAGATATTGTTTGTATAGATCCATCAGGTATCGCTATATCTCCACCAACCTTAACGAATTGTTTGAAATCCCAGTAAACTTTTAATTTTATATCAGTAAGTACTTCGACCTCTTTTATGGTTTTAGTTCCTCTGTTTCTGTCTCCACCATTTCTTCTATGATCATTAATAGTATTCACACTAGGTATATTATCATCTGGATCATATGGTGTGATAATTTCTTTTTTCTCTATAGAAACTAATTGACAAGTAACCCCAAACATATTAAATGTGGAATCTATAACGTCATTATATGTATCAAATACACTGTCTGGAATATTTATGGGCATGATGTATTAATCTTATGTACTGAGATAAAGAAGTGCATGTCCTGAGCGCTATGTGTTGATGGTGCGTAAAAAATACCAGATACAGTATTTACAGCAGCAACAAATCCATGAGTTACTAAAAGGTTGTCCGAAAGATTTCCAGATGGTGAAATATTAACTGTGTATTTTTGTGACCCTGTTGGAGCAGAAACTCCGTCTACAGTAAATTGAACCCCAAAAACAGTTCCAGCAGAACAGGCATCAAGAGTTTTAAGAACACAAGATGTGTGTGGATATAAAACCCCAGAAGCATTATCTAAGTATGTATCTATGCGACCAGAGCTGGCTACTTCAAAAGAATTGAAATCAGTATTAGAAGTATTGATATGATTCGTGAGATTAGTTTGAACATCAACTATACCGCTATTTAAAGCTCCAGATGCTTCTAAAATTCCTGAATCTACATAAGTAATTATAGATCCAGATGTAGCTATTAAGTCTTCGTCTGAAGTAAATATAGTATGTAGATCATTTATTGGTAAATCGCCACTCGCTAGTGGTCTGAAAGTTGGATAGTCAGCAGCGCACGGTGGGCTACCACAAGAAGTATTAGGTCCAGCGAAAACTTGACCAGCGGACTGTTTTTTTAGTAATAAAAATTGATTAACTACACCGCTAACATCAAATACTAAATGAGAGTTGGTAGTGGGAGTAACTCCAGCGTCAGTTCTGTTAGGCTTAAAGTGTACAAACTGTGTGCCTCCACTATAGGGTGATGCGTCTGAATTTAGACCAACACTAGAGCTATTCGCCCCAGTTGTGTTGTCTTCAAAATAAACTCCAGTTGGACCTACATAATACCCAGAAGCTCTAACTCTGGATGAGTAATCTGATGCCGCCCCACCTAGATCTAAGCCATACATGGGATTGGATTGGTTTACGCCTATGCCACCAGCTTCCCTGAACACTAAATTAGAAAAGTAATTTAAGATATTTTCTGAGTCCCAAACAGCAATCCCGTGACGCTGTGGGGTGTTCAGGCTTGAATTTACACCAGATCCCATCATTACAGAATGAGTTGCTGGATAAGTAGAATATACTTCTTTTGTTCCATCTGGAAAGCTTACAAGGCTATCGTCAGAATTGCTACTTCGGAAGGGGCTTCTTAGTATAGTATCTACATGATAAGAATCTACAGTGCTTTCATCTTTGTTTTTAAATAAACCTGACCCAACTTCATATCTAGTACCATCAGTGATAGCATAAAATACTACATCGTCATGAGCATAGAACCTTCTAAACTCGCTAAATCCATTAGCAGCTCCTGCCAGCTGGATTTCATTTGTACCAAGTACATATGATATTTCTTTTACACGATCATATAAATTAACGGCGTTTTGAGTCACAGTAAAACTCCTTATGCGGGTACGTAGCTAACGGTTGGCCCAGCAGGAGGAATAACTCCAGAAGGGTTTCCAAAAATCATAATATCATTTACTTCTGCATCCCTAAAAGCATTAGTATCGTCCATAACATAAAATGTAACATATTCAGCGGTACGCTCTACGCATATGGCTGAGTTGCTATCAATTTCTCCACCGCTTGCGTTACTAGATTTAGCATTGCTAGTTCCAACAGCGCAAATGTCGGCAGCACTATCGAAAGTATTAGGAGTAAAATATATTCTGAACTTACCAGCTTGTGGAACTCCACCTTCAGTTACACGACGAACACTGCTAATATTGTAAGAACTCCTTACATCTAAAGTGTCTGCTTCAGCAACACCAGAGACAGAATTGAAATTAACCCAAGCTTGAGCAGTTGATCTACCAGTTGTGATAGTACTTGTATCTGTATCAAATTCAATATGGGTTTTACTACCAATATGTAGCACTTCTTCGTTTGCGTCTACATATTCAAAATTAATACCATGACCAATATCAGCAGTAGACTCATTATTAAATTTAATAAAGTTACTGCCCATGCCTAAGTCACCACTCATAGATCTAGTTCCAGCACCTAGTAGATACTGAGTATGATGATCATTACTAGTACCAGTTAGATCTTTTAGTTCGCTGTGGCTAATACCAGTAGGCCCAAGATACGGCCTTGTTTGCAGAGCTGTACCATCTGGATTGCCATTATCTTCAAAGACAATTCCAGACTGAACTAGTAAAGTACCACCACTAGTAATACTATCAACTGTGCTTCTACGTAATCTAATATCGCTGATAAATTCTTTATTAGCAACGTCCCAATCTCCACTAGCTATTACATACGGAATAGACTCACAAAGATTAAACATTGTCTCTCTAACATCTTTGGCACTAATTTGACCAGCGTTATTGTCTGGTAATTGATTACTAATATCATAAAGTAATGTGCCAACTGTGGTTTCACTTCCAATAGGTTTGATTGCCATCATTTTCTCCTTTAAGATCTAAAATAACCACCGCGATGGTTATGGTCTGAATTTGTTCGTCGTACAAAGTCGCTACCGGGACTGTACGGTCCCAAAACTGCGTGTCCTGCAATGCTCTTGCCAGCTGAATAATCAAGAACAGCTGCGTCATATTTAGCACACAGGTCTTTATGTAATATGACTAAAACGGATGATACACCTCTCAAATCAATAGCTGAAGGACCATCTTTGATTGAGATCGAGTTACCAGCCTCTAATCTGATTTCTCCTCCTATCATGATACATGCAGTTTTTAGACAAGCCAGCGTCACAAACTCTGTTTCCTCTGTAGCAGAATCTGTAGGATCTGGAGACAGGGTAGAAGCGCCCAAGTTAATAGTATACTCATTGCTAAAATCAATATCATTATTGACAAACGTAGCCGCCACCAATACACTAGTCTGTATTCTGGAATCTGTAAACTTATAATTAGAATCATCAACATCGCTAATTAAATAACGCACAATAGTCGTCATATCGGTTTGCCAAGACATAATTCACCTGTAGTACTGGAATGGACACCCTTGTAATAAATTATACACTATTTTACCTTATGCTTTGTTCTGTATATAGCTAAATGTAGCATTTTCTTAGCAGCATACCTAAAAAACGGCAATTTGCGTTTAAGGGACTCCTCTTTTAACCAATCTAATATAATATTCTGATTATTCTCGCACCAATCTAAACCGTTATCGTTCATAATCTTGGCTCGCTTTAAGCAAGAACAATTTGGACTAACCTGTATGTTGAACATAGATAATAAAGACTTTAGCTCTGTTCCTACTCCCTCTCCTAGATCCTCGACGGGTCTTGGAACAAACTCTCTTTTCTTTGCTGGATAGGTGGGGTGGTTGACATCTATTACCCACATGTCATCCTCTAGCTGTTCTATAACACAAGGCATAACTTCCTCTACAGAGTACCCTCTCTGTTCACATCTAGCTATCAAGAATCTTTTATGAGCTGTATATCTATCCATCGTATGGTTTAAATCTCTCTTTGTAGTTTGCCATCATCATAGTCTGAGAAGTAGCAGAAACACCATTATTTGTAGCTATACACCTAATCAAGAATCTACGATCAAAAAGATTTTTTGATCCATCATTAACAAGACCTTCTTGATAAGTAAGTAACCCATCATGATAAATATAATTCGTAACGTCTTTATATATCATATCATATGTATGTCTGACTATAAGTGTTGCCACATTAGTACCAAGAACAGGAATATTTTTTCTCCTTAGATTAAAGCTACTATTATCTAGAGCAGCTATTCCGTCCTTTTGATTTTGCGTGCCTGTGTCTGCGAACTTTACGTTTGAAGCTGACTGCCAGTTTAAACCATCCAACTCATTAACACCCGGAATGAATACTCCACCTTCCGCATCTAAGTCAACATATTGCCATTTATATGTTGTTCTTCCTACTGGATTGATAACACTAACATCAACATTTAGTTCATAATGATAATTCAATCTAGCATACTGATGAACTGTTACCATGTCGCTCCGACTACTAGAACTCCTGTTGATAACCCTCCTGACATACTCTAAACCAATATGATCATATCTAGCTGAATAATAAACATCAGGAACATCTTCACCAAATGGTGTGCTTTGTTTATCTTCTAGCCAACTGTTGTTATATTTAGTAAGTAGCTCTTTCATATCCTTATGACCTAAGCTATGAGCTAAACCGTTTCCTTTTATAAGCAAATCAAAATCATGATAATCCCAATGTGTTGGATATGTTAAGGGAGATTGACTGTTCTTAATAATATTAAAAGATACTTGAGTAGAAGGATCGACAGTTGTAGTAGTAGTTGTAGACGTTGTAGTGGTAGTAGTCGTCGTACTTGTAGTTGTAGTCGGAATAGTAACTGAAACAGTATTGCTAAATTTAATTTCGGGACTCATGACGCGAATTCTATAACTTGCAGATCCAGCTCTTGTGTCCGTGAAACTAATTTCTTCGTTGGATTTAGCTGTTTGCATAGTAGTCAGCTTTGTTAGACAATCTGTATTTGTAAGCTCCCACCAGTACTTGATATCAGAATTATAGTAAGATTTAATTTGTGCAGACAGAGTTGCTTCACTAGCACCAGTTGTGACGCTCAAATCTTTTACAAACGTAACGCTATCGGGATGAGGAGTTGTGGTTGTTTGATAGTTAATTTCCTCGCCAGTGTAAAAACTATCCAAAGGAATGCAAATGCCAGAACCAACTTTACCATACAATGCATCTCCACTATTAGTTACTCTCATAATCTGAGGCAACCTATCACAGCAAGGTTTCCTATCGTAATGGCAGTTGCTTTGTATTGTAATGATTAAAGAATTTTTATATAGATTAGTTGTACCAGTTAGATTAAGAACTAATGAAGGTTTATCTATTAGACTAGATCTAGCTATTTTCTGCCTAGATCCAAATGCTCCAAAAGATTTATGACCAAGAGTTTTCTTATTAACTTCATCTTGTACTGTAACTGTTATAACATTCTCTAGATTCATACGGTAAAAACCATCTAAGTCTATGTACAACCCTAACTTATCGGGTGTAATGTGATCTTCGATAATATTTGTGACGGTAACAAACTTGTCTTCGCTTTTTAAATATATTACATCTGAATGTATAAGCCCATAGTCTTTAGATGTGGAGCCTTCTTTGACTAAAACTCTCAAACCATATAGTGTATTCTGAGTTCCAAAAGCAGGGTCTGTTTCCACAAAGTCATTTGAAGTGTCGGGCATATTTTTATCTCTAGGATAATAATGTCCACCCTTCGGGAATTTTATTTCTCCACATGGGCATTCGATAGGGTCATTTGTTTCTATAACAACATCCAAGGGACTGTCTGTAGTAGTCGTTGTAGTTGTAGTTGTAGGTGTGCCGGGACTAGTCCATCTTAAAACCTTAGAAGCAGAGTCAGTACCATCAGAACTAGTAATAGTAAAAGTATATTCAGCAAACTCTACTGCAAATCTTGATAGTGGTATGGCATATTTGTAACCAATAATCTGAAACCCCAAGAGATTAAAGATAGGAGTATAAGGACCGTCAGCACTTGATAAAACACTACCATTAGACAGGAACCAAGATATCTTAGTATTCCACTGAGAAGTAAAATTAATTGGATTAAAAGTAATTTCTAGATTATCCCCCACAACTTCTAGGCTAGCAGTTACACTAGGATCTGGCTTAGGGGTTGTGCTAACACTAGGATCAGGAGTCGTAGTTGTAGTCGTAGGAGCTGGCGTAGTGTTGGTAGTTGATGTTGTCGTAGTTGTAGTTGGAACAGCCGTAGTGGTTGTGGTTGTGGTTGTGGTTGTGGTTGTTGTCGTAGTAGGCGCTGGAGTAGTTGTTGTAGTAGTGGTTGTTGTCGTAGTCGTAGTCGTAGTCGGAGAAGGAGTGGTTGTGGTCGTTGTAGTTGTGGATACGCTTAAAGTCATCTCTCCATTCATGCCGGAATGAACGCCACATTGATAATACAAAGTGGTCGGAGTAGAATCAGATACAGTCACGACAACTGTTCCTGACTGAGTTCCGTTATTTGTTACACCTGTATTATAGGCATTGCTACTACCAGAACTTAAAGCTGTTTTTATATAAAAAGGATGACCCGTAGAGGATACATTAAAAGTTAAAGTATCTCCAGAAGAAACATTAGCAGATATATTGGGATTTAATCCTGAAGCATCTCCGCTAAATGAATAGTATAAACTACCATAAGAAGAATAAGAAGACACATTGTATGTATAATTAGCCATGTTTTACCTATGGTAGTGGATTCTCTGTAGCGGGACAAGATACTTCATCTATAATAACAGCATGGATCGTTTCTTGGCAATCTCCATCTTGATCTTTTGGTTGACAAGGGTTTAGTAACGTACTAGTTGTGGCAGGACAGTTAGCAGCGTATATTTGTGCTAATGTATCAGTAGCGCCTGCGCCTTTAGCATCACGAATTCTAGCCATTACTGTAGCCTCATCTATATCGCAACATGTAGCATACTTAACAGCTTGCGACACAGGTAAAGCAGCCTGACAGTTTCCATCTGCATCCTCTGAGCATATCAGCGTTTGTTCGCATATAATTTGTATCAAATCATTACACGGTTCTGGGGTTGTAGAAGGAGGCGGTGGCGTAGTGACAGGAACTGGATCTGGAGCAGAAATAGTAAGATTAACCTCACCTCCACCCTCTGGTATTAAAACAGTAACACCATAATAGCATGTAGTATTACTGCTGGTGCGACTAAGACTAGAACTCTGATAAGCTGATGTAGGATTGGCTGAAGTTAAAGTAATCGTAGGCTTATTACTATCTCTCCATTCATAGCCACTATCTGCTTGAACGTATCTATTATTCCAATTAGAAAAGCTACTACCACTACTATAAGTCTGACCAACAGCTCCACAAATAGTAAATGTAAATGTTTCTAAATAATCAGCTGTGTTTACCTGAGCGTTTTGTACATTGTTAAATACATTGACAACTACACACTCCTGCGGTGGAGCAGGCGTTGTCGTCGTCGTTACTACTGAGCCGGTAAGAATGACAGTAGCTGATCCACCATTAACAGGCATGGAGTTCAAATTTACCGTAATGGTACGACTTTTAATAGGAGTAGTAATAGAACTGCCAACGCTAACAGTTACTTCTTCTGCGTTGTCTGTAGCAGATAATGAGGTAATGCCATTTGGATTGTCAGCAACTATAGAAAATGTTTTAGAAGGAAAAACTGGAGATGTTTTAGCTGGGCTGATAAATAGTAAAGTATCTCTACTAATAGTTGTATTAGGAACATTATTAATAATAAGTATATTGTAAGGAAAGTCAGGCGATGGAGTGGTAGAAGTAGTACCACAAAATGCACTTAAATAAATTTTATCATCACGAACATCGTCCCATATTTTTTTCTCAGTTAAATATGAATTTTTGCGTAAATACAATACAAGATAAGAGTTGCCACGGATTCTTTTACCTTCTCCGTCCAAGGCTTCTGGATCTTCTATGTTAAAAGAAAATACTGACTCTTGTTTTCCAGACACACCATAGTCTGACCACTGACTTCCAATAACCGAGACGTTCGGATAGCTTCTCCATTTACCTATCAAATCCTCTGTGTGTTGTTCAGGATGTACCTCTGGAACATCGTCGTCTTTATCAATAGTATTAGTTATATAAAACAAAGTTCCAAAATCTAATATATTTTGATTTGTAACTGAATTAACATATGGGAAGCTATTACCTAGACTTGCAATTAAACGACCACTGATAGTTCCACCAAGATTAACTTGAAACCAAACAGCATTCATATCGCTATGCCTACCGCCCAAGCTCACAAAGAGTGGGTCATCTATATCTCCAATCCCAGACATTTGCCATTCATCAAAATTCTGTATTATCCCAGTAGGAGCATCTGCTCCCCAATATGTTTTATGTTGGTTCTCAGAAGGCCATCCTCTATAAGACCATGCTGGACCAGCTAAATTTTTTGGTAAAGTAAGGCATGATAGACAGTCTCTGATAACTACTTTAATAGGTTCAATTTTTTTATTCATTCTTTTTGGATTGAAATGATCTTCTGCAACCAAGTCAATAAACCAATCATCTTCTTTAACAGGTTTTTTAGTCATGAAGATAAACTTACCGTCAAACGAGAACTTATCTTTATCCAAACCATCTAAATACCAATCCTGTGGACCACAGTAATTAATCATGTCCACATTAAATAATTTCATTTTTATATCTGCTGTTTCTTCGGGAGCAGCTGTAGTCGTAGTAGTTGTTGTAGTAGTAACATTAGATATAGCTGGCACATCTGTAATCCAAAAGCTTTCAGCGCCTTCTCTTAAATCAGCCAGTTGAGATAAATGTCCTTCAAAGTTTACATCTCTATTTATATTAGTAATAGCAAAGCGGGGAGGAAGAGTGTAGGCCAAGCTATCGTCTTCCTGAACTTTTATATACTCAAGCTGGTCAACAGCCGTGAAAACAACTTGTTTGTCTAGATTTAATAAGAATGGGGATATTGTATATAAACCTTTTGTTTCGTCTTGAGTTTGAGTAGGAACCGTTCCGTCTCCGTGGTAAGAAAAAGATCTTCTCGTTGGCATGGACTGTAAAAGATGGAACCACTCTCCTAATAATAAACCTTCCCCAAACTCTCTTGTTCTGTACATAATATCTCGCTGCACAACGTCCGGCATAGTCAAACCAATACTAGCATTATATGATGGCATAATAATTCTCAAGCCACACGTATTGCTGGTTCTAACTTGAGTAATATTTTGTTCCTCATACCAAGGCAAAGTCAAAGCTGGGGATAGCTGAATATCTTGTAAAAGTTCTATCAGTCTATTATTCAAGGATTCATTGTCTGTATCGTGTATCCAAACCCTAGTACTATTATGCCTAAGACAAGCGTAATTTACAGCATTTAAAAACAGTCTAGTAAAAAGATCTTGGTTTTGACCAGAGAATGTAAAGTCTTGAATGCTGAAAGCTTTGGTAAAAGCTACAACACGACCTCGACCTTCTTGATATGAAGCTACACCTAATGCCCTACTCATTACACACCCACTATCCTTTCCCTAGTACCAAAATCAATCATATAATAAAATACCATTGAACTTAATACCTCTGAAGTTGCAGTTCCATATATTCTATAATTAAACATACTTACGTTTTCGGTACTTAAGTAATTAGTATTCCCGTCAAGTGTTTCGTAGAACGCAAAAGAAGAGAAACCACTAATTGTATCAGACCCTTTGCCACACTTGTCTGGATTTGCAATATCACAAATATAGTCTAAATCGCAAGATACTCCAAAAGAATAATTGAAAGCACTTTCTCTGTATAAAACCAAATTAAAGTCTGCTGATAACTCAGTACCTCGCACTGCTGGATATTTAATGTCATAAAATATATTAGTGTGAACACCATTGCTATAGGGCAATACTAACTTGTGATTACTTGGTAAATCTTCTAAGAAATCTTGAGCGTCGAATTTATTTTTAGCCGCTTCAAAATATATACCATTGTACCAAGGAGGTCCAACCAGTGGAGAGTTTGAGTCATCAATTGACGTACCAGTTATTTCAGTAGGAAATGCTTCTCTAGATACCATCATCTGCAATGGGAATAGAAGCCTACCGCTATCGGGAGTTTGAAAACAAACGCCTTCATCGTTTTCTGTTATTTCTGCTGTGTGGTACAAATCAGAACACAATGGAGATAAAGTAGTAGTGGTACTGCTTGTAGTAGTGGTGGTAGTTGTAACGGCTTCACCATTAAACAAAATAATTGCTCTGGTCTCAGGCTGGTTGGGCATCTCAAAAATGATTGGATATTCTACTTTTTTCTTATCTGGAGAAATTTGTGGTATGGCAAATTCTTGAGCAATAAACTCAGCGCCAGTTCCAGCAAAACTAATCAGTGGAGCTATTTCAAATTCTAGCTCACCAGAAGCTGTTATAGCTGCTCTTGTATTTCTTGTTTCACCTCCGGGTCCAGCTAATATCTCTGCATCTCTGTCAGAAAAACCACCCACCAAGCCAATATCATCATAATCTATACGGAATGATGAAAACTCAGGAGGGATAGTTGTTGTTGTTGTAGTAGTAGTTGTTGTTGTGGTTGTTGTAGTCGTGGTTGTCGTAGTCGTTGTAGTCGTAGTAGGGGGAGGAGTAGTAACTGGAACATAGCTTAAAATGCAGTATCCACTACCGCCTTTTCCGCTTTTACCAGCGCCGCCACCTCCCGTTCCGCTGACGGCATTTTTAGAAGGTGTGCTACCTCCACCTCCCAGACCTCCATCAATAGAAGTAGAATTTACTGGATCTCCAGCACCGCCTCCACCATAGTATTTATATTTATTACTGTGCGTAGTGATAGCTACTCCATCGCCACCGGGACCAGCGTTTTTAAATTGATTATTTATACGTATACCAGCAGATCTTCCGGTTTCACCAGCTCCACCACCGCCTCCTCCACCGATGTTACCAAAAGAGGCTCCACCTTTATTACCTCTAATGCCTTCAGCACCAAAAGTATTACTGCGACCACCAGCTCCTCCTCCACTAGCACCTCTACGTGCATCATCTAGAAAAGCAGATCCACCAGCACCACCGCCTAAAGCTTTAATTTGCACAGGTGAAATTTCAGTATTAGTTCCATCAAGACCAACATCTCCACCAGTACCTATGACAATCTGATAGCTACCTGTTGGAAACTTATAAGAAGCTTGGTATACTTCTCCAGCTCCACCGCCTCCACCACCATCAAACTGACCACCTCCACCTCCTCCTCCAACCAATAATATGTTCACGTTAGCGAAAAAACCATCGCGTTGGTTAGCGTATGGAAAGATTGAAAAAGTATCATTGCTAGAAAACTCATGTACTATCAAGTTTTTATTAATAACTTTTTTCTCTCCACCGTAAGCATTAAAGTAAAATGGAGCTTCAGTAGTGGCTATAGCAGGACAGATAGCACCACTGTTTGGAATCTTGACGTAATCTTTCAAGAACTTCAATGGATGAGGAACGGGTGTCGTAGATGTAGTCGTACTTGTAGTTGGACCGGGAGTAGTAGTTTCAAATATAGCATAGGGGCGATCTTGCGCCCCCGGTCTTACACGACGATTTCTTTGATCTGGCCTAAAACAGCCTGACGGTTCACAACGAGCCATTTATCAGTCCTCATTAATTTTGTCCAGTTATTGATATTGGTCTATATTCATTACCAATCTTTATTGCTATAACATAGTCTCCTGTATAAATTGCTATATTAGGATCTCGTAAAGTTACTTCTATCTCACTAGGAGGAACAGCAGCTGAATCAGCATCAACAAATTTACTACTGCTGTCTACAACCTTACGCTTTATATAAAATCTTAATTTATCGTCAGAGTTTGAACCCGCAGAGATTCCATCACTAGGCCAATCACCACCCCTATTGTTTGGAGATGGTTGTATTATTGTAGTCACTACTCCCTCGATAAACAAAGCGTCTATCCTAGTATCAATGCCGTCTGATCTAGTGGACTGTGCGGATATGGCATTAGAGTTAGTAGTAATATTAACTTCAGCGTTATCAAGCTCTGCTAAGAAATTAGCATTAGGAATCTTAGTTCCATTAGGGAATAATATCTCTCCACGAACTTTAAGGTCTGAGTTGAATTTAACGAACTGATGATTGGTACTGGCATAATTTTCAGTTGCACTTGGCGGTTCATTAAGTGTATCTATGTCTATAATGTCAATCGAATATTCATTGTCAAGCATGTAGTATTTTCTTTGAAGCTTAAAGTTGCTATTAAATGTAATACCACCAACTTTATAATGTGTGCTGCTCTGTTGTATTAATATATTTGAACTACTAGCATTAGCATTGGGGAATACTGCAAGAGCGTTATTTGCACCAAAGAATTTATCAATACCATCTGTCTTGGCTCTAACCGTTGGAGTGCCATGACCCATAACTATACTATTAGAGTATGAAGTTGTAATACCTGTGCCAAGTACAATGTTATTACTATCATCAGTACCAGCTGTTAAATTAGAACCAATAAAGATATTACCATCACCTGATGAAATTCCTTTACCAGCACGATAGCCAAACGCAGTGTTATCTGTTGCATTAGCTCCAATGTTAGTAAGAGATTCATACCCAAAGAATGTATTACGCTCTGTAGTACTGACAATGTTAGATCTTTTATCTGGCGCTCTAATACCAACAAACGTATTGCCTTGACCGTCTAGGGCTACGGCTCTATCTGAAAAACCATCAAGAGAAGAGGCTACCAGATTAGCATTAAATAAATTACCACTACTATCAACAAAGGATAGATTAGTAGACTGAACATCTTCATCAATAAATCTTGTAAATAATTGACCATATCCAGCTACAGCTGTTGGTATGCCTGAAGCTTCACGTATTGCAATAAAAGCATTAGAGTTGTCTTCATCTCCAAGAGACAGCATTGCTTCTGGACAGCCCATAGCTCTGTCAAGTATAGCAAGATGTCCTGAATGTCCTACTGTTAATGCTTGATGTGTTGTGCCATTGTCATAATGATCAAAATCAATTGTTCCACTATTCTTAATGTAGTGAATTCCCATTCCATGTTTTAAGCAATTTTCATCAGCAAGTATTTCTAAACCAGCGGTATGATTACTGTCGTTTTCTGCGGTAGTTCTAATAATAGCATTGCCAGTACTTCGCACATTGAATATAGTGTCAGGAAGCATGGATTCAGAATGGTCGAAATTACTTACACCAACATATCCCTCGCTACCGTCTTGCAATAGCATGAAGCATCTCTTGGCATATGCGCTTTGGTTGTACGAAGAAATAATAAATCTTTTAGGATTTTGACCTTCTTGTTCATTAAAGAAAGCAGGCTGTGGGAGTTCAGAGTTAGAGATGTAACCCATTTGAAATCCATCCCACTGCTCAACACCATTATCAAAAGTGTAAGCATCTGTATCATTTAAGAATCTTTGGAATAAATTAACTCCAGACTGAGGAGATGATACCGTAATGGCAAACTCGCCAGTGTTGGCAGCTAGAAGTCCAGAGTTGGCTATGAAGTTCCAATCACCATCACCTACTCTATTAGTTGCGATATTATGCTCAGGGCTGAAATATCCAACACCATTTTGCATGTACAATCCAAAACCATCATGACTATATGTTGATAAGTTTAACTCATCTTTGCTAAGTATTCTTTGTGTTTGTACGTGTCGTCCATTGTCAACTGATAAACTAATATTACTATTCCAAGACGAACGACTAAAAGCATTATCTTGTTGTAGATTAGCTAGCTCTGTGTTCTGTGATTTAAATCCAAATGAATATGTTCTTTTGTAATCTACTCCCTTGGCTTTTATTTTTATTCCAGCTTCATTCAGATCTTCGTCTAGCATCTGTGGTTCTGGATATGGTTCTTCATTTGAAGGATCATAATAATCGTATAATCCAGTTTCACCACCACCATCAATGGATGTAATATCTCCAGTGGAAGCTAGATATAATGTTTTGTTTTTAAAGTGTGTCTGTTCTACGGCTTCAAATCTATTAAACTTACCAACACCATCTACATAAAGATTGTATATGTGAGCAGATAACCATCTCTTCTGCGCATCGCCAACAACTTGTACAATATCATTCTGTGGCCTAAAGTGACCGCCAACATAAACGTCAGTTCCTAAGCTAGTTTCTCCATTAGCAGTCAAGTTGCCAGCTATGGTTGTGTTACCAGTTACACTTAAAGTGTTTTCCAGAGATGTCTGTTTTGTAACTTTTAACGTACCAGTTATATCTAAATCATTACTTAATGTAAACTTAGTTAAACTAGCATCATAGGTAAGACTGTCGCTTTTAAAATAAATACCATCGGAAATGTGCATATTTCTAAAACGATAATTTATAGTGCCTATGTCATATGCGTCACTGTCGCTAGGAGATATACCACCGGCTAACTGTAATGCAGATTGCGTATCAACAAAATCACGAATACCAATACCTAAACGTAATGTAGTATTAGAGGGGTCCATGTCACCCATTAAAAATGGAACTAAACCAGTTCCAGCAGGGTTATCGCAAACATAGTCAGAGTCAACAGGGTGTGGGCCAAGGTAAAATCTATGAGTGTCATTCTCTGAAATATAATATCCAGCACCATGACCAATGGCTATATTAAAATTACCATCTTTATTATTAGCTAAAGAGAAAGCTCCTAAACCAATGTTTGCATATCCAGCAATATTATTACCAACGGAGTGATAACCAACAGCAACATTGTCTTCACCGTACATGTTGCAAGTTAAAGCAAATGAACCAACCGCAACATTTCGAGCAGCTTCTATTTGTGACTTAGAAGCAGCGAAACCTACAGCTACATCGTCAGAAGTTCCAAAAGCTGAGATTGCTCTTTTAGAATGAGTCTCTAGACCAAACCTAGTAGACCTAACATCAAGAGTTTCTAAGTTGTTTGCGTGTAGATTTTCTACTACTGTTAGACGACTAACAGAATCTATGATGTTGATTAAGTTTCGTCTAATATCAAGCGGAGATATCTCACCAGTTGTATTATCTGGCATATCTACCTTGATAGTAGAGATGAGTTCCTCTTTTGATAATTTCATACTTATTTAACGCTAATCTCTAGAGATGATGGAATAAATTGAACTATATCGCCTCTGCCAACTGTCTTAGCTGTTTCTAGTGCAGAATAAAATAAAATATTCCCCTCTCCTACTGTCGAACTATCCATGATAGCGATTGCGTTAATTGTTCCCCATCCTCCCTGTCCCGCTTGGGGGAAGGAAATGGTTGTGTTATTTTGAATAAATCCATTACCATCATATTTCTTATAAAGAATTTCTTGAGGATCAGGATTATCAGTTTGTCTTTTTTTCACATCATTAGCTGGTGCATAAAAGCTTACGCCGGGAAAGTCTTCAGCAAAAACAATTGGTCCTTCTGCGGTTCCATTAACTGAGCTTGAATTGAGATACAGTGGATACCAAAATCCAGAATCTGCAACTACTTCTGTGTGGACATAATACGCCGAGGCCGTATCAATTCCAACATCAGACCATTTAGAATTACCCTGACTAGCAGGACTACCTAAACTCACTCTATCATATAAAGTATCTATTGTAGCACCACCCGCATTTGTGTTTGAAGTGACCACTTCGTCCATTGTGGCTCCAGTTAGATCATCCCCCGGTACTGTATTTAATAATGCAATTGATATATTACTAGGTTTACCGTATGGTATATTAGCATCACCAAAAGCAGGATTATTAGGTATGTTGGAATGACCAAGGAAAGAACTTGATCCTCTGAAAATAAACTCCAACAGTTGTTTTTCAAGATAGTCAGAAATTGCAGCCATATTTTTTCTCCTAGAAATCCAATCATCGACAACTAAAGGTATATACACAAAAAAAGCCACCCCCAGAATCCCAAGGGTGGCTTAAATTGTGGCTTAGAACAAAATATTAGAATGAGCCAAGGATCACTCTGCGATTGTCTAAAACGCCAAAACCAAGCTCTGCAAAGCCGTAATAGCCAGCTCTTTGCTGTCTATGGAGAGTTGGGTCTTCAAAGACTGACAACTGCTCCTTCACGGGCATTACGAAGCTATCGTTGGTGGACTGATCAAGACCTACGACTAGCTCAGTGTCGCTGGTCTGGACGGCCCCGGAAAGCTCGCTGGTAAAGAAGGATTGATATTCCTGACCTTCACCAAGTTCATCAAGATCATGAAGATTTACACCGAAGATGCGAGTGATAGGTGCGCCACCTTCAGAAGCTGTGTAAATCTCACGACGAGTAACTTCATCAACTTGATCAAGTCCCCAGTTGCGAACGTCCTCAAGAGCTTCAGGGGATACATAAAGATCGGTCAATCTTCCACGACCAACTGAAGCGCTATTGCCACCAGAGTTACGGCGCATGACCGTCTGCATAAGAGAAACGAGTCTCTTACTGAAAAGGCCAGCCGTAGCATCGCCATCATAAACGAGGATGTTACGATCAACACCAGCTGCGAGCAGCGTGTGCCATCCATCATCATTCATTTTCTTTACGAAGCCAGCTTCCATGACTTGCATGGCGCGACCAACGATGTCCCAACGTGCTTCACGAGCATATCGTAGAAGGTAATCTACAGATGATGCAATGCTATACGTTGGAATCATGACGTAATCGCCTTCAACCGAACGCTCTGGTATTCTACCATGACCGGGATTAGTATAAGCTACATGCTCACCTTCAAGTCCGGGGCTGATAAGATCAAGAGGAAATTCAGTTGTAGAACCGGCTTCGACATTAATAGTCTCGAAAATAGTACCAAGGATGTTGCCGACAAGCACACCCTTACGAAGTGGTAACTCAAGAGCTTTAGCGAATTCACGCTGTGCAGCTTGGGCTACTTGGATATCGCTATCCCCCGATTTTCGGAGGAGACCGATGAATTCATCACTAGGTCTTTCATTAGTAGGCATAATTATTGTTCTCCTTTGTTATGTTGTTTGATTAGGGAAGGTTTACTTCCACCTTGGCGTAACCGTCTTCGTCTTTTGTCGAAACAAAACGACCAACGGTATATGTACCCGAAGTAGCAACGTTTCCGGCAACTACTTCACTAGCGTATGCTGCGTCTCCAGCACTTGGAGTGCCAGTAATAGCATTAGTTACAACATAACCCTTACGAAGAACAGTGACCTTGCCACCCTTTTGTACTTCGTCTTTATGCTGATTGAGGTGAGTACGAGTTAAGTCCTTGTTAACGACATCATTTAAGAGTACGCCAACAGGAACACCTGATGTGTGCTTCTTCACAAGGTTAACACCTTGATCCATAGCAGCCCCAGAACCGGCTGTATCATGTACAACTACGCAACCGCGAGTAGCAGTGCCTTCGTTGTAGAAGAAACTAATGTCCGTCTGGAGTTCATATCTATCTGATTTAAGAGCCATAATTAATATCTCCTTTAATTACTTACTAAGTACGTTGTTTTCAAGCCACTCTGCGACACTCGCTCTGGTAGCTTCTAGTTCGTCGGATTCGTCAGAAGCGTCTACAAGAGTAGCTTCAGTTGTTTCTACTTCTTCAAGAGCTTCTTCAGCAGCTACTTCAGCTTCAGCTTCTTCAGCTTCAGCTTCTACTTCTTCGCTCATTGATTTCTTAGGAACTCCAGCTTCTTCTTTTTCTTCTTCTTTAACGGTTGCTTTCTTTTTGTCATCCATCTTCTTCATTGCTGAGATGATAGCGTCGAAAGTAGAATCGTCAAAATCTGCATAAGATGCAAGGGATTCGTCAGCTTCTTCAGCTTCCAAACCAAGATCGAGGAGAGCAGCCTTGCGAGCCTCTGTCTTTTTCTCGTCTTTCATCTTCTTGAGTTCTTTCATCTTCTCTACAAACTCGTTGTTCTTTGCTTCAAGAGTTTCTTGAAGTTCTGTTAGAGAAGATTCTTTTTCAGCTACAGAAACTTCTAAAGCCTTAATAGCTTCATCTTTTTCTGCAACAGTTTCTTCTAATTTAGCAGCAGCTTCAGCAGCTTCTTTTTCCGAAGCGGTTGAAATCTGTTCACGCAAAGTTGCGTTTTCTTCTTTAGCAGATGCTAACTCACTTTTCATTTCAGCAAGCTGCTTCTCTAAGAGATTAGTATCTGACATGTCATTATCTCCTTCAGGGAAACTAGTTAAAATTGTTGAATTAGAATTTAGAGAGAAAGCCCTGCTAGCATCTAAGATAACACTTCTGGGATTTGCTGGTTTAGATACAAGACCCTTACCAGAAAAAGAAATCTGTCTTAAACATCTACCAATTTGATAGCCTTCGTATTCTCCATTACCACCATAAGCTCTTAGGTGTTTAGTTAAAAAAGCGGAACTTTCATTCCTCTCTAATAACTTTGAACCACCATTATCATCTAACAGTGCGTAATCAAAACCAGCGAACAAACACTCCATTGAAACAAACCATTTGCCTTCTTCGATTTCGGCAATGATCTGACTCATTCTTTCCCGATTCTCAGGTTTTGTCCAACTGTTATATAAAACAGCCTCAGTGATAATATCAAAATCATCTGGCTGAGTATCGTCTGCGATAGCTGCGCCGTTGCGATCAACAACGTAGCTACCAGTAATATGCCCAATGATATTATTTTCATCGTGCATAAGATTAAATTGCTTGTCTTCTGGGGTTGTCCGTGCAGACCACGTAGCTTCTGGATCAAAGACATCATCGTTTTTGTTCCAGCCAGTAGAGACAAGGATTGACTTGATATAATACAAATCAATTTGTTTTGGATTGGCGCTTTCTGCTTTGACTTTTTCCGCAAAGCTAACTGCGTCTGAATGATTATTTACAGACAGAGATGCAGGCATACAATAAGCCAAGCTTGCACTGGACCGTACAAGTTCAGCTACGCCGTCTTGAATTTCTTTAGAATAAATTTGCATTTGCACCTCTCTCCAGAATTATACACGAAAAAATACAAAAAATGAAACCTATGATTTAAGCTCAATGTATATTCCAACGATATGTTTTCTGTATTCTTCAATATTCATTTCGTTGAGATTGATGTTGTACTCTACAATCTTATTCATGAACTCTGAAGAAGCTCTTGTTTTGTTAGATAATAATTGATAGATTATATTATCTGTAATACTATCATTTACACCTATATTGCTAAAAACGTCTAGTTTTAGCTGCTCTAAGCTCTTGAACTCAGCCTTAGTAAGTTGTCTGAGATTTTTCTTACCAGCAGAACTTAAATAACAATTTGTAATGGTGTCTGAGATATGAGACCAAGTTTTTTCAGCATTAACTACGATGGTGGCAAGTCCGGGTTTTGACTTGGGTTTTTCCACTCTCTTCTTTCTAGGCTTTTCATCTTGCTTGAATAAGGGTCTGCCCTCCTGTAAAACCGTTGGGGTATCTTTTGTATTAGGAGGTGGACCAAGTTCTTGATCTGGTTCTTGCTCTGGTTCTTCTTTGACATCTGGAGCAGAAGGAGCATGGAATGGACCAGCTTTTTCTGGACCAACAGTGTCTCTCTTATTAAGCTCTCTTTTTAGTCTAATGTTTTCAACCTGTGGAATTTCTTTGAATCTCTCTAATAAAGTTTCGTGACTAATAATATCTCTATCAGCAAGTTGAATAAGAAGGTTCTTCTCAGCAGCCTCGTCTGACAAGGAAGTTCTATCAAACTGGACATGAGCCTTGTATCGGAAACCCATAGACTTTCTAATAATCTCAAGTTCTTTTTCCCAGAACCTAGTCAATTGATCACGACCGTATTGTAATCTTTCTACTAAAGTTTTTAGAGATATAAAATTATTGGTAAATCCACCACCATTACCAGCCATGCCAGTAAGAGTCGGAGGTACACCCAATCCAGCATAAATACTGTTAAGAACAGCGGTATATTTTTCTGAACCTAAGAATTTATAAACTTCACTACTAGATTCTTGAAAGCTTAACTCTGGACCCCAGACTAATTCCATTGTGCCGCCGCCAACGTTACTAGCTAGAATATCTCTAAGTTTATTAATAGCTGCTTTATTAGGTAGTATCTTATGATCTAAATTACCAAGGGTCCATAATCTAATATTAGATATAGCTCCATCTAGTGCAGACATGTCAGCTAGTCTCATCTTTTCTAGCATAACAATATCATCTAGAATAGCGTAAATCATAGGGTGCGCCCACTGTCTCCAATCATCCTTCTTATAATAGAACATAGAAAGTCTATCAGGATCGAGAGGAATGTCTTTTTCTCCACGTAACAAGCTTTGCTTGATATTTGGCGGCAATGTGTCTAAGACATGATTTGGGATATCGCCTGTTGTAAACTTATCAAAGAATGAATTACTGCTAACACTATAATTCTTAAGTCCCATAAATAAAGATAAATTGCCATCCTTATTTTTAACTGTAAGTGGATTGAAGAAGTTATATCTCCAAGGTATTTCGTTTTTCTTGAGATCAGGAACCTCTACCCTAATGTCGCTAGACATGGCCTTCATGTAGCTACTAAGCTGCGGAGTTACTTTAGCATAGCTTCTGTATAATATAACATTGCCAGTTTTATATAAGTTATTAAGAAATCTTTCAGAACGTTCTTTTCCGTGTACGCTTCTAAACCATTGTTGATAAAATTTTTCTACAGACTTATCCCTATGTACAATCTGAATACCTTGACTACCAAAATCCCCCATTAAATCAATGATATTACGTATAATGCCAACCTTGTCGTAAGCATCCATACACATCTTGATAATTCTGCGATGTTGATTTGGAACTGCTTCGTCTGGACGAAACGCATAATAATCTTGTGATGTAAATCCGGGCCTGACTGATCTGTTTGGCTCGATGTCAATAAAATGTCTGTAATGACTACCTTGAGATTTTGATAAACCAGTATAAGCATCTATATTATCAGCAGCCTTGGTAAAAGCATTGGCTTTACCAGCAACATCGCCCTCTGACCATGTAAACATTTCTTCATTGCTCATTGAAAAACCTCAATTGGATTGGTAATTGGATTGTACACCTATCAATACACATCTTTCATATTTTCAGAAAACCAGCTTGGACCTGTATATAACTTATCTGTGCTTTTAGGCTTATGACCACCAGTAGCAAAGCCTCCATAAAAGTTGTAAGCTGCTTGTTCTGGAGTACGCTGTATCACTCTAGCTGCCATGTTTGCCATTAGTAATGCAGAATATCTGTCTTTTCTAATTTTACTTTTTCTACCTGTACCTATGACAACCTGCGGAGTATCCCAGCGATCTCTACCAGCAGTTGTCTGAGTCATCTGTATCATTGCTAATTCATCTTTCAATTCTTCTATATCTAACACGCATTCTTCTAAGGTGTCAAACATCCTTCCCTTTTCTGTATCTTGATGTTCTGAGATAGTTAGACTCAATGAATCAAAGTCAGGGAATAATAATGTCTTATCTTCAAAGTCTTTTCTAAGTCCATGATTAGCTTCAGCAAGCCAATCATACTTTGCGAATTGGCACATCTCTAATATATGCAGTCCTTGTTCGTCATCTGTATCCTTAGCTTTGTTATCATCTATAGTAGGCCATATAGCTACTTCTCCCTCTTTAATTTTATCTTTGTCATGCATAGACTCCATAACGGCTACGCCGCCACCTTGAGCATCCATAGCAATATGAAGGCATGGGAACAATAACATGAGGTCTCTAATTTTTCGAGCGCAGTAAGCATAGAAGTCTGTCTCTGAGACATAACCTCTCTTAACCTTTTCTTTATGTTCTGATCTAGTTGTAGTCCAACAATGAACAATACGCCTGCTTGATGGATACACCTCTAGTACAACAATGCTAAAATTATCTACTTCAGAAGCAGGGTCAACGCCAATTATATATTTACGATCTTTATCACCCATCAACGCTGCTTCAAAGTGTATAAGTTCGCCGTTTGTATCTTTAATTTTATTTTTTTCGTTAGCAACGCAAGACTCAATTAAAGATCTTTTGAAAAAACCTTGGCTATCCCTAGTAAAACAAGCACCATATTCCATTTGGTATATGCCAGCATGTACCGTGGCTTTAGATCTAGCTACTTGGTCTGCATCCATAAAACCTTTAGGTAATAATTCATAAGGCATACGTACAATAGAATATTGAGTCCAATCGAAACTTTCTGGAGGATCTTCTCCAAAAATTTCTCTAAGTTTATTATATTGACCTCTACTTTGTATGATGGACTTCCATTTTTTCCAGTATGTAGCAAAGTGGTTAAAATCATAGTAAGCAGTACCAGACAATACAATTTGATTATCTTTTTGGACTTCTCTTTGTTCTTCTTCTAGTACTACTCCTAATTCATCTGCTTTTTTCTGAGCAGCCACCCTCTTCACATTTTCTACTGGGTCAGCACTAACAGCTGCAAAACCAGCTACAACATTTTCAAATATCTCTCTAGGTATAGATGCAAATTCGTCAGCAATAATATCGTTAGCTCTTTGGCCTCTAATTTTTTGACCATCACCAAGAGGTAGACATGTTACAGTGCTGTCGTTTAGTCTTAACGTACACCTATCTGTATCTCTACGTGGACCACTATCTCCATCGCAAATATCTCTAAGCATAGGTGAATTACGCCATATTGTTTCCATGTACTCAAAAAGCACCTTAGACTGCCTGAATGCAGCACCTACTACAACAACCTTCCTCTTGGGTAATATTAACGCTCTAAGGACACAGTATAGAGATAGCATAAATGATTTACCAAAACCTCGACTAGCAATAAGCATTGGAAACTTCCTTGTCCATATCTCTCTAAGAAACAGAGCCTGAGATGGAAGTAATTGTACATTCAATATTTCTTTACATATAAATGATAAATACTCTGGTCTTGTCATAAGCCAAGCCAGCTTTATATTGAAGTCATCATCTGCTACGCTAAGTATCGACATGGGGTTAAACAAATCAGTTTCTACTGTGTCTAGTCCAAGCCAAGCTTCGTCGATTTTTTTTAATTTATTTTTTGCCAATCTTCTAGCACCCTGTCTGCAAAACCGTAATGAACGGCTTCTTGTGAATTAATGTACCAATCGCCTGATTTTAATTTTCTTGTTAAGTATGTTTTAACTTTTTCTATGTCTGGATTCTTACCATACTTTTCTTGGAAGTACGGTCCTTGACTGCAACTCTTTGCATAAATATCAATCATAACATCACAAATATGTTTTTCATATTTAGCTAAATTCTGAACAGTTAGGTATTCGCCAATAGCTGCACTAGATCCATAATGAGACATAAAATAAGTATTGGGTGTAATCAATCTTAAATCCGCAGCTTGAAATATTATACTACTCATAGACTCCGCTTGACCATAAGCAATAATAGTAACAAAAGATCTAGACATTGATATAGCGTCATAAATAGCCATACCATCTGACCATTCTCCCCCAACGCTTTGCATATGTATAGTAATAGGTTTATCTGATTTAATATCTAATGCTCTCATGTTTTTTAAGAACGTATTAGACATCTTATACTCTACGCCGGGATTGTCTTCATCATTAGCTCCATAATGATTATGCAGAAATATTTCTCTAGTATCTATGTTAGCGCAATAATTATGAAGATCGTAAAGTAGATCTTTATCGTAATTATTCATTTCTTTCTCCCTATAGTATACATTTCGTTAATCCTTTTAAATATACTACTAACCGCTAAGAATGCTGTATGTTTGTCTCCACAGAAAAGTATATGAACATTATTGTATAGTTCAAACTCAATTAAACATTTTAACATATATCTTCCTGTTATTTTTACAGAAGCCTTGTTTTTAATTGGTATCCTCGTCTCTTTAGGAAACTTTAATAATTCTGACAGGGAAAACTCTAGCACCATGTACTTATGAGGAAAACTTTCCATTCTTTCTATCTCTTTAAGAAATGTAGTTTTTTTAGAGCCTAAGTTCTGAGCAAGTTCTTCAACACAGCCTTTTCTTTCTATGCACACCTTGTCCTCTAGTCCTTGTATAGAATAGTCTCCAGTATCTAGCTTGTGTTCAATCATTCCGGAACATGTGTTAAACTTGCTAAAAAAATAGCCATCTTGCTCTCTAGTATCCTTTATTACTGTAAAGTCAGGAGCTTGTTTATATTTACTCATTTAATTATTTCTCTAAATAAAACTTCGTAGTGGGATTCTTGACCTGTAATTGATTTATGACAGTATCTGCATAATGTTATTCCATTTGATATTTCATACCTAAGAGCAGAAGCCCCGGACCATTTTGATATATGATGAACTTGTAAATTTTTTTTATTTTTACATCCCGGCATTTGGCATTTAAACTTGTCTCGTTTAAGAACCCTTATTCTGAAGTCTTTATATATAGGGTCGTCGTAGTTTCTCACAGTGCTTCTATTCTCTCTATTCTAAGAAATGTTCTAATCTTACGGCATAGTATTCTAGACTTCATTGATGTTTCTGTTTCTAATATTTCTTGCATTATTCTTTTCATAACAACATAACAAGCGTCGTCTGGATTATCGGCTTCTACGAATTTTAACATAAAAGGCTGGTTATAATCCTTTAAGTCTAACTCTTTAATTTGTATATATAGATCTGCTAAATCTATGGATATTTTATAATTTCGCATCGACCATAAGTTTTACTAACCCCTCGAAGTCACATTTAGGTTTCCATCCCAACACTTCTTTTGCTTTAGAGCAATCTCCTCTAAGATATTCTACTTCGCACGGTCTATAAAATTCTGGATCAATCACGACATAATCTTCCCAATTGTTAATATCTATATAAGAAAAGGCGCAATCTAGAAAATCTCGTATCGTGTGAGTCTTTCCAGTACAAATTACATAATCGTCTGGAATATCCTGCTGTGTCATCGACCACATAGCTTCGACATAATCTCCTGCGAAGCCCCAATCTCTGTAAGCATCTAGATTTCCCAATCTTAATTTAGGGAATTTATCGGATTTAAATTGTTTTACGAATTCAGTAATCCAATGCACTATTTTCTGTGTGACAAAATTCTCACCCCTTCTCGGTCCTTCATGATTAAAAAGAATGCCAGCACTAGCATGTAAGTCGTAAGCATCCCGATATATACGAACAGCGTGATGGGCAGCAGTTTTAGCGATAGCGTATGGTGAGTTGGGCATGAGTTTAGTTTGTTCATTTTGATATTTAACTCCATTTTTATCTATATCATAATTACTACCAAACATTTCAGATGAAGACGCTTGGTAAAATTTTACATCTCGCATTTCTAAGTCTACTAGACACTGTAAGAGATTTAAGCATCCTTTGCCAGTAATATCCCAAGTCAGTGCGGGTTGTTTAAAAGAAGTTCCTACATGCGACTGTGCCGCTAGATTATAGATTTCATCTACATTATCGTTATTTTTAAATATATTGTACACACTACTGACATCTGTTATATCCCCTTCGATCAATTTAAAATTATTATTATAGGATAGATGCTTAACTCTCTCTGTTGTATCGACACTGCATCTCCTCGCTACTCCGATAACTTCATAATTCTTTTCAAGGAGTAAGTCCGCTAGATGGCTTCCATCCTGTCCCGTAATGCCTGTAATTATTGCTTTCTTCATTTTTTATCCTTTACCATATTAACAAGAAACCAAGCCACTGATAATTCTAAACTAATTGCAATAGCCCAACATGGTAAAATTACAAACAGTGATTCTGGGTTCATTGTTAATCCTTTACTGTGTCTGGTGTTAAAAAGGGTTGGTCTACGGTTCCATCCTCATATTTATGAAAATTAGCCAATCTCTCTTCTTCCTTCTTCATCGCCACCCTCATCTTCTCCATCTCCATTCCATAAGCCTTCATCCTCTCGGGGTCTTGCATCATTGCCGCAACCCAACTGGTAAAGCTCTGCTTACTCTCTTCAAGCCGTTTAATACGCTGCTCACGGGTTCCTTTCATTTCTTTGAGCATCGACCCCTTCTTGGCCTGCAATTCCCTGTAATCACGATTTAAGCTTTCCTGTGATGCCCTAAGCGAAGCCATCTGTCTTTCTAAGTTAATAATATAATCATAGTCTTGTTGATCCTTGTCTCTACTTCTTTCATCTCGTACCATCTGATCGTATATATTGATTTGTTCAATGTTTTCTTTGTTGCCTTTTAAGCATCTATTCATTAAAATTTCAAGTTTAATTACATCTACTACTTGTAGTTCTTCAGTTGGGAATACATCATCTTTAAACTGGGATATAATCCTAGCCCAGTGATATTTAAATAATGTTAATTCATCCTCAGTAAACTGTTGTCTAAGCTCTGTGAAGTAGGGGCGTTGTCCTAGTTCATACCCGGCAGCTTCAGAGGGAGTTAATCCTAGATGTAGGTTTTCTTTTACGTACTTTTCAATAGCTGATACAGAACGGTCTAGTTTTTGAGCTATATCTTCCACTGTGGTAGAATGGGCGATTCTATCTATGATGCGTTGTTCGTCTTTTGATAATCTACCCGTTTTCATGATTAACTATCTCTTTTAGTCTTTCTATAAGTTGATCTCTACGTATTTTAGGTATAGTAATACCATTAATAAATTTAAGGTAGTCTGCACGGTATTCGGAGTCTAGTTGTTCATCTACAATTCGTGAAAGTTCTTTTTGGTAGATTTTATCTATTATATGTTCTTCAGATACTAGACATATATTGGACTCATGAGTAATAGAAGCAGGTGACGTAATCTTTTTTTTGTCTACGTCCTTGGCGTTGCCAAAATTATCTCTAACAAAGTTTTTAAGACGGTTGGATAAATTAACGGACAAGAAGTTTTCTAAGGGGCGTTTTTCGTCATATCTATCTAGGGCTTCTACACATATAATAAAAGATTCTTGTTTTATATCATCTACGTCGTAACAGTGAAAAGTATATTTTGGGGCGATCCTATTAATGACAAGCTCTATCTTCTCTAGAGTCTCTTCAGGTGTCATATTTTTAGGTATCTTCATATAATAGCACTTTCCAATCCTTTCCATTATATAACTTAAGCTTTCCATCCTTGGAATCTATAATGAGTGCGCCTTTAGCTGGTTTTTTAGGTGCAGCCTTCGTAGGTACAACTACCGCTTTGTTGGGCTGTTTAAGAAGATCTTGTATTTTAATAGCTTGAATATCTTTATCTCTACGACCTAACACGGTATCTTGTTCCAGTAATAATGAAGTGGGGCCGTTTGATCCAGAGAATGGGACGCTATTTTCATTTAAGAATAATTGTAAAGCATTAGAGATGGGATAGTGGGATACTTGGTAGTATTCATATTCTCCATTAAGCACCCCTCTATAGAAAGCTGGTTGAGGGGTTATGTCGTCAGTTGCAGTTTGGTTGTACATGCAATACTTTCTTTCAATAACCCATCTATCTTCTTTCTTGAATAGCTCTCCCACGCCAACTTCGACAAGCAAAGTCTTAGATCCATCTAAGTGCATTAGTTGATAATAGAAACAACAAGGATCACTGAAGTAAGTGTGAAACGTGTTATTATCATCTAGTTTCAAATTTTGAGAATTATAACGTAAATAACTTTCATTAGCTTTTTCAAAACCCTCTAGTATTAAATCTGGGGTTTCTGGATCAATTAAACAATTTTCAAGTACCTGTGCCTGTGTCGTCTTCAGGGGTTTTGTTTTCATCTTCTTCCTCTTTTAATAGTTCCGCGAGAGATTTGTCTTCGCACTCAAGATCTTTAATTATTTCTTCCTGTAGCTGTAAAGCAGCCTTGGCTCTAAGCTGGCATTCTAATTCATATGCCTCATTTGGATTGTTGTTCATGGTGTTTCTCCTACAGTAGTTATACACTTTTAAGAGTCTTTTTGCAACATTTAGGCGCTATCAAAGAGGATTGGGTAATACTTATGTTTGTAGATTTCTAATTGTGTCTGAACCACCCAGCAATTTTCGTGCCAAACTCACATAAAGTTATTTGAAGATAAAACTACCTACCTTATGTATATAACCTATATTATAACTAGGGTTGCCGGATCGTTCGTAAGTCTATACTGGCAAAGGACTTACAGCCGATAATAAAAATAATAAAAAAATATCTAATAATAGTTAATTTAGTACTTGACAAATGCCGATACTATGTATATACTTAGGATATAAGAAACAAACAATACTTAGAAAGAATTTAAAATGTTAAACTTAATTATTACTTCCGATTGCTGTGGTTCCGATGTTGTTCTTGAAGATATTTGCACTGCTTGCGGAGAGCATTGCGAAGTTATTAAAGAAGAAATTACCGCTTGACAGATTAAAGTTTATAGTGTAGAATGTCGATATACTAATAAGGAGAAAAGTTATGAGAGAATCAGATCAAGAATTACTATTGATTGTTGTTGTGTTGTGTGTTATAGTTGTATCAGTGTTCAGTAGTTACACCCCTTGCACTCTTTAAGGAAAATACAATGCCTTACAATTTTGAATACTTCCAAGAATTAGAATCATACGAAGCCCAAGAAGAATACAATATTTGGCTTGACGAACAGGATGATATTATGGTAAGATTGCATGAATCAGAGATGTCCCCAGAGGTAGTAGAATAATGAATGAATACATGGTAACAAGTTTGTATGATGTGCTTGACAGATTCGATACACCTAAGTTACAGGTCTATCTTCTATGTTGTCAAGAAGAAAAAGAGTTTGACGGTGTACGTGTAGCGGCTAACATATTACGAGTACGATTTATCAACGGAGAATAAGATGAGCATATTTAATAATCCAGAATTTGATAGTATTCTAGCTGGTATAGTGTATGATAGCCGTGTACAATCGCCTGATGGTGATGTATTAGAGCAGTGCGACGATGGACAGCCAACGCACTACGAAGAATGTCAAGACTTGTATGGTGGTGATGATTACATAGAACAATGGGAGGATGATTCATGGGAATAATTGATTTAGATTTTATGTCTATCATAGTAGGATACGTGGTAGGCGTTGCGTTGATGTGGTCAATAAGTGAAACGTTGTATGGAGACAACAATGAAACAAGAGCAGAAAAGGAATCTGAAAATATTCGCCCTCGCTATGATCGCAGGTATCATATGCTGTACGGTGATTCACCTGAATGAATGTACAGTAGTGCAGCCATGCTTTGATCTGCCCAAGGAATAGCATGAGCCGTAAGTCGTTACCCAGTAAGGGTTTACGGCTTGCGGGGCAGCCGGGTCGGCTGTAAGTCTATAGCTGGTAAGGACTTAGCTCTCTTAATAATTATATAGTATTACCTAAAGTAATAGGGTAGGGATGCCGATATATATAGTAGAGAGATTAACTACTAAGGAAAAAAGACATGTTTACAGCTGTTACATTATTGAGTATGTTTGTGGGTTTCGAGGGTTATCTAAATGGTAAACTGTACATAGGTACATATACTCCTACGTGTGAATATGGGTGGGTTATAACAAATGGGGAAATTTATCTCGACACAATTTATGAGAAAAATAATATTTTACCCCTTGACAATTAAAGAATAACTGTATATAATGTCGATATAACAAGTAACACTAATAGAAAGAATTTAAAATGTCAAATAACAACTTTGAAATCGTTTACTCTTCCGATTGCTGTGGCGCTTCGGTTCACTCCGACGCAGACATCTGCCCTTCATGCTACGAACATTGTGAGGTTATCGAAGATCGCACAGACTTTGATTGTTCAGAAGCTGTACATTTTGAATCTAGCCTTGACTTTCACGGGGCTGGCTGATAAACTTTATAAATAAGGAGAAATTAAAATGAGTAATAATAACTGTGTTGTATATCCTAGAAAAAACGTATGGGTTGTAATTGACATGCAAGGAAATAAGATTGGCGAAGTTGGGGCCATGACAGAAATTGAGGCTAGGCAAAAGGTAGCCGATCATGTTATAATCCCTTTCACACTATCACACATTGAGGAGTAAAAGATGTCAAACGCACTATGTTTTGAAATGGAAGTAGGAAACAATTTTGATCCAGCAGAATTTGTTCCTTTTACTATAACAAATAAAAACCCTAATCATTGGAGGATAGCACGACAGCAAACGTGGCGATCTAAAATGAATGGAAAACAAAAAGTGAAAGCTGTATTAGCCGTTTTGGATGATGCTATACAACAGGGAAAAAATTCAGTTACATTGAAAGACATAGCTGTTTTCTTAGGCTTCAGAATTGCCCACACTAGATGGTTTCGATGTCAAATAGAAAAAGAAAATGTTACAATATATCCTGATTCTGTATACCATACACCGGGGGCGCCAGTAGAAGCATATTTTGATGTTAAAGAATGGAAAAGTTTTTTAATAAATAATTATAGTTGACAAGCTAAAATGTCGATATATAATGTAGGCATAAGGAGTAAACATGAAAACTAAAGTAAATCCACTGAAATTAATTGAAACACGATTTGAACTAGAAAATATGAATAGGGGTCGATATGTTAAGCGTTATTTTTTCTCTAATGGTCTTGGTGCTTCTGTCGCATGTCACAGTGGTACTTATGGCGGTGATGCTGGATGCTTTGAGGTCGGTATTCTCAAATACCCTCTAGGAACAACTCCAGAAAATACTTGTGAACTTATTTATGACACACAAATTAATCATGACTTAGGTTGTGTGGATGTTCACGGATGGCTTGACTTTTTCGAGGTTGCTGATATACTACAGAGAATAAGAAACTATAACACAGGAGAATATTGCTATGAATAAAAATGAATACAATGGTTGGTATAACTATGAAACTTGGTTAGTTAATCTGTGGATGGACAATGACCAAGGGTCACAGGAGATGTGGCGCGAACATGCCAGAGATTCCATCGACGCAGACGAGGGGACTAATTGGTTTTATTTTGAGGAAAGACTAAAAGAATACCTTGACATGCTCATAGAAGATATGGATAATGGCATAGCGTCTGGATTGGCTCATGATCTTATTGGTGCTGCTATTTCAGAAGTAAACACTAGAGAAATATCAATGTCGTGGATTGAAAACGAATTAGAAAACGCAGAGGTAGAATAATGAACGGATACGA